>Ga0185299_10000458_pt1 | contig 110848 bp, 103 predicted proteins | sample PaiPotPPA55metaG_FD_128002 | JGI IMG/M metagenome (GOLD analysis project Ga0185299, IMG submission 128002) | Iron sulfur acid spring bacterial and archeal communities from Banff, Canada, to study Microbial Dark Matter (Phase II) - Paint Pots PPA... ... | reverse complement strand
AACAACGGTCACGAGCTGAAGAATATTTTGAACGCTATCGTAATTCTCTTGACCACATAAAATTTATCGCGGCTGCTCAGGCCGCCGAAGGAAAAACATGGCAAAACTCTATTACGACGATTCCGCTGACTTATCACTCATTCAGGCAAAAAAGGTAGCCATCATCGGCTACGGGTCGCAGGGCCATGCGCACGCGTTGAACCTGCGCGACAGCGGAGTGTCCGTCCGCGTAGGTTTACAACCCGGCAGTTCCTCGCGCGCCAAAGCAGAAAAGGATGGCCTCACCGTCAACACCCCTTCCGAAGCGGCTGCGTGGGCCGATGTCATCATGATTCTTGCCCCCGATACCAGGCAGCCCAAGCTGTATCACGACGCGATCGAACCAAATCTCAAAACCGGAAAAACGCTTATGTTCGCGCACGGTTTCAACATTCGTTTCGGTACCATCAAACCGCCGGCGTCCGTTGACGTTTCCATGATCGCTCCGAAAGCGCCCGGCCATCGGGTACGCGAAGTTTTCAGCGAAGGTGGCGGCACTCCGGCACTCCTCGCCGTGGAGCAAGATGCTAGCGGCACAGCGAAAGACCTGGCGTTATCCTACGCCAAAGCCCTCGGAACCACTCGCGCGGGCGTGCTGGAAACGACCTTCACCGAAGAAACGGAAACAGATCTCTTTGGCGAGCAGGCGGTCTTGTGCGGTGGTGTGAGCGAACTCATTAAAGCTGGTTTCGAAACTCTGGTGGCCGCTGGATACCAGCCCGAGGTGGCCTATTTTGAATGCATGCACGAATTAAAACTGATCGTCGATCTGATTTATCGCGGCGGTCTTAGCTACATGCGCTATTCCATCAGTGACACTGCGGAGCAAGGCGATTACAGCGCCGGACCGCGCATCATTAATGCCCAGACCAGAGAAGAAATGCGCAAAATCCTTTCTGAAATTCGCGACGGCAGCTTCGCCAAAAAATGGATTGACGAAAACGAGCAAGGTTGCCCCAACTTTCTGGCTGCCAGGCAGCGCGAGCAAACCCATCCCATCGAGCAGTTGGGCCCGGAACTACGAGCCATGATGCCGTTTCTCCACCCAATTACTGCTCCGGGCTTGGCCAAACCCGCGGCAGCCAGCAAAAAGTAATTAAAACAAGTTGTAATTTTTTTGACTATTCGTGGCTATTGGTATTGACAGACCGGTAAATTTGAATAATTCTCGGGCGCAATGAAATCCAAGTCCCAGAATGCTACTCCGCCACTTCCGGAACGTATCGACCAACTCAGCATCAAGCGTCAGGAAATCATACGTCCTATTCTTGAGCATCCGCGAGAGTACGTATTGCTAAGCGTTCGCGCGTTAGCTCAACGCCTGGGGACCGATCCGGCCACCATCGTACGCATCGTTCGTGGCCTAGGATTCGAAAGTTATCGCGATTTTCAACATCACCTTCACGAGTTATCTCTCGCCTTCGCCACTTCTCTGGATACCATGCGGGCGGGGGGCCAGGACGGTGGTATGCCTGGCTACATTCGAGAAGCGCTCGAGCAGGACTTCAAAAATCTTCAGGGCTTGAAGAACAGTCTAGACGCGCGTCGCTTGGTTGCATTAGCCAAGCGAATTTATGCCGCGCGTAAAATTATTCTCATTGCCGGCGACCTGGCCGCCTACCTGGCGCACTATTTCGAATACCAGACTAGTGTGGTGGGCTTGCCCGTGTTCGCGGCCACTTCTTACGGACGAATCGCTCACTTGGCGCGTACGGCAACCAAGCAAGACCTAGTCATCGCCATCAGTTTCCGCCGCGGGCTGCGACAGACCGTGGAGGGCGCGCAATTAGCGCGGGCCAAAGGCGCGTATTGCGTCGGCATCGCAGACACGTTTCTTTCGCCGCTGGCCCGGATATGTGACGAAATATTTTTAGCTTCCGTAGAATCCACTTCATTTGCGGCTTCGTTCACAGCTCCCATCGCGCTGCTCAATGCCATCGTCGTGACCTGCGCACAATACCGGCGCGCCGAAACCATGGTGGTGGTGAAAGAGCTGGCGGAGGAACAGCGCAAAGGTTTTCGCTGGTACACAGCATAGACCTCGCCATCTTCCGCAAATCAACCTTTTTCCAAAACACTTCGGTGCGGATATTATCTGAGCCTCGACAAGCGGGAAATGCGCGCAAGTAATTCTTCTTGGGTGCGCGGGCGTGCCGGCTCGTAACACTATGCGCGGTTAATTTTCAGGAGGGATTTGAAACTTGAAGAATAAATGGGGCTTCGTGGTGTCCGCGATGCTATGGACGTTCTTGTTGGGATTCATGGCCGGCGGCTTGGCACGGGCCCAATCAAACTCTACGTTAACCGAGCGTATCCAACGCGTCACCGCCCGCCCGGAATTCACGCACGCAAATTTTGGCATCGAGTTCTACTCGCTGGACTCCGGAAAAATCATTTACGCCTTGAACTCGGAGAAATTGTTCGTCCCTGCTTCGACGACGAAACTTCTCACGGAAGGCACGCTCCTTGCCAAGCTCGGCGCGGATTACCGCTTTCATACCCGGATTTTTCGCACCGGCCCGATCGATTCCAAGGGAAAGCTCAAAGGGGATTTAATCCTGGTGGCTAGCGGCGATCCCAACCTTTCGAACCGCCTGCAGCCGGATGACACGCTTGCGTTCGTGGACGAAGATCATTCTTACAACGGTCCGGCGCTGCCTGGCGACCCGCTCGCTGTGATCAAGGAACTAGCCGGAAAAATTTCTGCCAAAGGAATTAGACGGATTGATGGCCGAGTGCTCATCGATGCCAGCCTGTTACCCGATGGTCCACGCGAAGGCGGCACTGACGTAGTTATGTCTTCCATCATGGTGAATGACAACGTGATCGACCTCATCGTCAGACCCGGAGTGAAGAGCGGAGACCCGACCATTCTCGAATACTCGCCACACACTTCCTACGTAAATTTTGTCAATCACGTCACCATCGGGACGCAAGGTTCAAAGCCCAATCTTGAATCACCCGAAGTCGAATCAAGCGAAGATGGCAGCATAGTGGTGACCCTGACTGGCAGTTTGCCGTCCAGCATCGCGCGGCAAACTGCGGCCTTTGCCGTTCCATCTCCTACCACATTTGCCACTACCGTTCTGCGCGAGGCTCTCGTCGCTTCCGGCGTCCAGTTCAAGTTCAAAAAAGGCGCCGCAGCGCCACCGCCGGATTTCGCCGCGGCTTCGAGATTGTATGTGCCCGAAAACATCGTGGCGGAACATGTCTCGGCGCCTTTATCCGAAGAAATCAAAGTTACTTTGAAAGTCAGCCAGAACCTTCACGCCGGCATGGGACCTTACCTGCTTGGAACATTGGTCGCCAAAGACACCAAGAGTCCTCTGGTCGCAGGTTTTCGCGTTGAGCGCGAGTTCTTGCAATCTGCGAACCTCAATCTTTCCGGCGCCTCCCAGGGCGATGGTGCTGGTGGCGATTGGGCGGATCTCTTTTCCCCGGATTTTATGGTTCACTACCTGACCTACTGGACCACACGCCCCGACTACCTAGTATTGCTAAGAGCCCTGCCGGTGTTAGGTAAGGATGGTACGCTGGCCGCCATTCAAAAGGATTCTGTAGGCGCTGGCCATGTTTTCGCGAAAACAGGTACTTTCAACTCCGAGGACAAGCTCAACGGAAACGGAATGTTGAATGCCAAAGGATTGGCAGGGTATGTCACCACTAAATCAGGGGAGCGGCTGGTCTTTGCCGCCTACGTGAACCACGTTGCGCTACCAGACGATCCAGAGGCGGCTCAGCGGGTTGCCGGGCAAGCCTTGGGAGAAATAGCAGCGGCAGCTTACGACGCGGACCTAAAGTAGTCTAGGAACCGGCCCTACGGGTCGATTCCCAGCGGTTTGAACCGCCAATCCGACCAATTTCAAGTCAGAGCAAGCTTGCCCAGCTCGGCGACGCGGCGCTCAAAAGTCATTTCCACCAAGCCACGCTTCCCGTAATAGCGCAACACAATCTTGTGTCCTGGTTCAATCTTGGCCCGAGCCCTGATCAACGCGTCCGACATTTCTACCCAGTCGCCGGTTACCAGATAGGTGCCTTCCCAGCCGCGCAGCTCGAATCGGCCGTCATGCCGTAGCGTCAGCGGAACCGCCGAGCACTTTATCGCCTTGCCAGCCAACTTGGCCGCGGAGCACTCATAGCGACCCGACACGTCCACGCTGTCGGCCGCAGCTCGCGGAGCCAAAGCTACCAGGGGCAAAAAGAAGAACGCCAGGATCCAGGTTCTATAAACAAAGTACCGCATTGCATCTCCCGCCAGATGGCACGCGCTAATTCCGTTGTGCGATCACTTCCGGTAATGCATGCTAGCCGCCACCAAGACTCACTTTAGCGGCGTTACAACAATTGGACTTACACGTTCTGCAAAAATCGACACTGGACTTAATGGAACATTCTGTGTCCTTGGCCCGCCATCTTGTGCAAACTTCTGCGGTACTAAAACGTTCGTCCAGTACGGCCTATACTATTGCGTCGGCAACTCCACACTTGCCTGCCCGTCCTTACGAGGATCAGATGCGCCGTAATTGACTCCGGTCGCAAAATCTCTAAGTACCGCCTGCCCCCCACCCATGACGCTGGAAAAAGATCCCCGCAAATCTATTTTGTGACCCTTGGAGGTGAGCTCGTTGCGAACATTGCCGGCAATGCGGTTCTCCATCGACACATCGCACCCACTGAATGTGTGTTTAGAGAATCTTGGCACCTCCAGGGCCGCCTGGATGTTCATTTTGAAGTCCGCAATATTAGCCACGAATTGCGCATGAGCCTGCGACTGATTCCATCCCCCCATGATGCCGAATGCCACCCGCGTGTCACCTTTCTGTGCGAACGCAGGGATGATCGTATGCAGCGGCCGTCTTCGCCCGGCAAGGGCATTCGGGGAAGCCGGATCCAGCGTGAAAAGGCCGCCTCGGTCATGCAAGACAAACCCGGTGCCCGCGGCCACGATGCCCGACCCAAACGCCGCGAAGTTACTCTGGATCAACGACACCATATTCCCTTCGCGATCCACTACGCTCAAATACGTCGTGTCCTGGCCGCCCCGCAATTCTCCGGCCGAGACATCGCAATTGGCATGCGCCGGGTCGATCAATTTTGCTCGCTGCTCCGCCCATTCCTTTGAGAGCAACGTAGAGACCGGCAATTTTTGTTGCCGCGGATCTCCTATGTACTTAGCCAAATCCGCGTAAGCCAACTTCTTAGCCTCTATCATGGTGTGGAGTGCGTTCGCGGATCCGAACTCCCAATTTTTCTGGCCCAATGGAAATTTCTCCATGATATTCAGCATTTCCAGTGCGGCCAGTCCTTGTCCGTTAGGCGGCAATTCAAACACCGTCCAGTCGCGATAGGTAGTGGAAATCGGTTCCACCCATTCGCTTGAATATTCCGCCAGATCTTGCGAGGTCATTACTCCGCCATGATGTTTCATGCTTTCCAGAATTTTTTTGGCGATTTCGCCTTTATAAAATGCGTCTCTTCCATGAGTGGCGATCTGCTGCAATGACCACGCCAGATCGGGGTTGCGAAAGACTTCTCCCACCTGCGGCGCGTGATCCTGTATCAAATATGTTTGAGAGGCGGCACTATCCCCGCGCAGGAGATCCGCAGTGGCGGCCCACACGCCGGCGGTCATTTCCGGAACAGGAAAACCATCCTGCGCAATTTTTATTGCCGCCGCCAAGTCCTCGCTTAATTTTTTGCGCCCGAATCTGTCCGCCAGCTTTTGCCATCCGTCCACCGCACCGGGCACCGTTACGGAATAAATGCCCTGCTGCGGCATATCTCGCAAGCCGTGGTTATGCAGAAATTCGATGGTCAAATCTTTACAAGCCCAGCCGCTGGCATTCAGCCCATACAGCTTGTTGGCCTTCACGTCGTAGACGATCACAAAAAGATCGCCTCCAACGCCGTTCATCATGGGGGCGACGACCCCCATGGCAGCATTGGCTGCTATGGCAGCGTCCACCGCGTTGCCGCCGTGTTCGAGAATTCGCACGCCTGCTTGCGCCGCCAACGGCGATTCCGCGGCCACAATGCCATCCCGCGAAATCACCATCGAACGAGCCTGAGAGCGATCCTGAGCCTGCAACGGAAACAGTGGCATAAGCCAGAAAATATAAACCGAAAACCTGAATAATTTGGAGACCTTCATCTTGCTCCCATGGCCTTGACGAGCAGCTATTCGCCATCACTGCTCAACCAACAAATTTGTCCGTGGACTATACACCTTCGCCCTAGCTTTTTGTAGTTAGCGGCCGTTGAAACCAATCGATGCCTACGTGCTCGCCCGTTGCTCTCTACCATCTTCAAACGATTGGCATTTCGCTCGAGACACTCTAGAATCCAAGGGCGCGGGTTGGGTTCCACTAGCTTTACCTGTGAATCAAAATACCTTTTGCCTCGCGCGGGAGAATCTTCTTTGCCGCAACAGCCTCGAGAACCGCAGAAATCGCAACAACAAAGCAGCGCGGCCGCGCAGACGGTTTCCGTGCCAGACGTCATCAACAACGCCGAAATTGACGCTCTCTTAAACGGCCGCCATACCGATCCCTTCGCGCTCCTCGGCCCACACCCTGTGCCGGGCGGCTGGGTCATTCGATTTTTTATTCCTTGGGCAGCGGAAGCCAGCATCGACATAGCTCCTGGCCAGCCCGTACTCAACAGCATGAAAATTACCGACGCGGTGAAAATTCGTCCGGAGGGGTTTTTCGAGGCCCTGTGGCCTTCAAATCAGGCTGCGCCTCCCGCACCCGGCAGTTACAAGATTCGGGGGAGAACCCACCACGGTGAAGCCTTTGAAATGCATGACGCGTATTCTTTCCCCTACCTTCTGAGCGAATTCGATTTATATCTCATGGGTGAGGGCCGTCACTACGACACCTACGAAAAGCTTGGCGCGCACATAAAGACGGTTCAGGAAGTTCGCGGCGTAAATTTTGCAGTCTGGGCTCCCAGCGCCCGGCGGGTCAGCGTGGTCGGCGATTTCAATCGCTGGGATGGCCGTGTGAACGTAATGCGCGCGCGCGGCTCTTCAGGTATTTGGGAGCTTTTCGTCCCCGAGTTAAACGAAGGCTCCATCTACAAGTACGAAATCATCGGCCCCAACGGCGATATGCTTCCGTTGAAAGCAGACCCCTACGCGTTTCGCGCCGAGTTGCGGCCAAATACCGGTTCAATCGTCGCCGACCTGGACAAATACAAATGGAATGACACCAAATGGATCAAGGAACGGCCTCAGAAAAATTGGTTCGAATCGCCTGTTTCCATCTACGAAGTGCATCTGGGCGCTTGGCGCCGCGTCCCCGAGGAAAACAATCGCTGGCTGACCTACAAGGAACTCAGCGATCAGCTTATTCCTTACGTAAAAGAACTCGGATATTCCCACATCGAACTGCTTCCTATCATGGAGCATCCCTTCGACGGCTCCTGGGGCTACCAGACGCTCGGCTATTACGCAGCCACCAGCCGCTATGGCTCGCCCACAGACTTCATGGATTTCGTCGACCGCTGCCACAATGCGGGAATAGGAATCATCCTAGACTGGACTCCCGCCCATTTCCCGCGTGACTCATACGGTCTCGCTCAATTTGATGGAACCCACCTCTACGAGCACTCCGACCCGCGGCAAGGCACACAACTCGATTGGGGCACCCTCGTCTACAACTACGGCCGCAACGAAGTCCGCAATTATTTGATCTCCAACGCCCTGTTTTGGCTGGACAAATATCACATCGACGGACTGCGCGTGGATGCCGTGGCTTCCATGATTTATCTGGATTATTCCAGAAAGCCCGGCGAATGGATTCCCAACAAATTTGGCGGTCGCGAAAACCTGGAAGCCGTTGATTTCCTCAAGCGCCTGAATGAAATCACCTTTGAGCGCTTCCCCGGCATACTCACAATCGCCGAGGAGTCCACCGCCTGGCCAAGCGTCTCGCGCCCCACCTATCTGGGCGGCCTGGGCTTCAGCATGAAGTGGAATATGGGCTGGATGAACGACACCTTAAAATACTTCTCCGCCGATCCCGTCCATCGCAAATACGAACACAACAAGCTAACCTTCTCCTTGATCTATGCCTTCACCGAAAACTTCGTGCTGCCCTTCTCACACGACGAAGTCGTTCACGGCAAAAATTCCCTGCTCCACAAAATGCCCGGCGACATGTGGCAGCAGTTCGCTAACCTGCGCCTTCTCTATGGCTACCAGTATGCGCACCCTGGTAAGAAACTCCTCTTCATGGGCGAGGAATTCGGCCAGCGCCAGGAATTCAGCGAAGCGCGCAGCTTGGACTGGCATTTGCTTCAGTGGGAATCCCATCGCGGGCTTCAGCGCCTGGTCGGTGACCTGAACAAGCTGTATGCCCAAGAGCCCGCGCTCCACGAGGTGGACTTTGACTGGCCTGGATTCGAATGGATTGATGCCAACGACGCCGACAACAGTATTTTTTCCTTCGCGCGGCATGGCAAGGCTCCAAAAGACCTTATCGTCGTGATTCTCAACGCCACCCCCGTTTTGAGGGGTAGCTACCGCATCGGTGTGCCGCAACCAGGCTTTTACGTGGAAGCCTTGAACACCGACTCCGCTATATATGGCGGATCTAACGCCGGGAACCTGGGCGGCGTGCAGACCGAGGCCGTACCCCATATGGGTCGCCCCTTTTCGCTCACCTTGACCGTGCCGCCTTTGGGCGCGTTATTCCTGAAGTGGACGCCGGAAGTCACCCCGAAAGCCTGATCCAACCTGCTTCCCGGCCGGGTTTCGAATTCCAAAGATCATCGCGATATATAACAGCGACTCCGGAAACATTTCCCTGGCATGCCTCGTATGTATAGGCAGTGCCGGGGAGGCATCTACTCTATGTTCAATCGCACAAAGCTTTTTGCAGGCGTGAGCCTGTTGTCCGCCATGGTCGTGCTGGCAGGTGCTTCGGCGGTGTTCGGGCAATCAGGGTCTACCAAAGACCGCTGGCTCCATGTCCGGGTCATCAACTCCGACAACAAAGGCGAAACCGTGCGGGTAAACATTCCGCTCGAATTAGCAGAAAACGTCCTGCCCACCATCAACAAAAACCACCTGCACAACGGCAAAGTAACCATCGATCAGGCGCACATGAATGACGTCGACGTGCGCGCTCTGATCAACGCGATTCGCACCGCGAAGGACGGAGAATATGTCACTGTCCAAGGCACCGATCAGGATGTCCGCGTCGCCAAAGAGGGCGGGCGGCTGCTGGTTCACGTGAAAGACAATAAGGGTTCCAAGTCAAATAAATCCGACGTAGATATCAAAATCCCCATGCACGTGATCGACGCGCTGTTCAGCGCGGGTAAAGATGAGCTTGACGTCGTCGCCGGGTTGCACGCTCTCGCCTCATTAGGCGATACCGAGCTGGTCTCCGTGAAAAGCGAGGACAGCACCGTTCGCGTGTGGATGGATTCAAAGAACTCCAGCGATTAATTACCCTGGCGGGCCGCGTATCGTTAATGTCTGCGGAAAAGGAGATTCGACAATATGTTGCTCGCGAAAATCGCTCTTGGCCTAGCCAGCACCGTGGCCTTCGCCGTCATCTATACTTTCCGCGAAGGCGTTATCCGCGTGGATGTCGACGAGTTCCGCGATGGTGGTTCTCACGTGCACCTCTGGGTGCCGGCTGCGGCAGTACCAATAGCACTGCGCTGCACTCCCAGAAATCACTTGGAAAATGCCGCTGAAAATATCAAACCCTGGATACCTACCATCCGGCAACTAGCCAAGGAACTGGAGAAATACCCGGAGGCAAATCTGGTTGAGGTTGTCGACGGAGACGATCACGTGCAAGTTCGCACCCACGCAGGCAAACTGCAAATCAACGTTCATCAACCCGGAGAGTCCGTTCATGTTGCGGTTCCGATATCCACACTGGAAGAAATCTCCGGTCAGCTCACCGAGAATATTCCAGGCGCTTGAGAGTCTAATTGAATTTAGATACGTTTCGATTCTAGGGACGAAGTCTGCGAACGACCGCGGCTAAGCTACTTTATTCTGCGTGTTCCTCTTTGACATCGCTCGGAATGAAATATATTTCTTCAAACATCGCTTTTTTTTGCCATCCAGCGCGCTGCAAAATGCCCCTGCCGTTTTCCACCATATTGGGATGACCACACAGATAAGCGGTTGTTTCCGCCGGTTTTAAGCCCCACAAATCGGTGTACTTGCGAACCAGATCATCCACGCGCCCCGTCTCTCCCGTCCACGCTTCGTCCTCCCACGGCCTGCTCACCGTGGTTAGGAATTTAAGCCACGGAACCTCCGCCGCCACTTTTTCCATCTCGTCGCGGTAGCCAAACTCCCACGAGCGGCTACCGCCCTGCAGGCAGTAGAGTTTGTGATCTCCTGGCATTGGACTCTCGCCGCTCTTCCAATCGCGATAAAGGGTCCGCACATAGCTCACAAACGGAGCAATTCCGGTAACGGTGGAAAGTAACAGGTGATGTTTTCTGCCGCTGCGTAAATCCAAAGTGAAGCGGCCCTTGGCGATCTTGCGGCAAAATAACTTGTCCCCCTCATTCAATTTGAAAAGATGGGGAGTCAAAGCGCCATGGGGCACCAGTTCCAGAAAAAATTCGAGCGATTGCTCATATGGAGACGACACCAGCGAATACGCTCGCTCGATCCTTTGCCCCCCGAATTCCACTCCAAGCGTCGCATACTGGCCAGCCAAAAATTTGAATGGCCCTCCGGGATCGACGCGAATAAGCCATAAATCGGATGAAATGTCCCGCCGCTCGATTATCGTCGCTTCATAATGTTTGTCCCCAGGCAGCATTCACAACTCCCGATTCACAATTGAAATTCACGCGAACCCATCATTCATACGCGAGCGCCACGACCGGATCGTAACTTGCCGCCCGCAGCGCCGGATATGTCGCTCCTGTGGTCGCCCCGACAAAAGCCAAGACCACAGCCGAAAAAATCCAGGATGGCGCTATCAAAATCGTCAGGCCGGGGTTCGTCTGTTTCAAAATCGCCTGAACCAGAAAGGTAATGGCGATGCCCAGCCCCGTTCCCATCAACGTCAAAATAAAAGTTTCCCCCAGCAGCATACGCACCACATCGAATCTCGAAAATCCCAACGCCTTCAGAATGCCGATTTCGCGCGTTCGCTCCATGACCAGCGTGTGCATGTTCAGCAACACCACCAGAAAACTGATCACAATTCCAAGCGCCACCATCGTCCTCGTAAACGGACGCAGTTGCGGAAGGTTGGACGAGTTCATCAAGGTCAGGTATTCGGATAACGATCGAACGCTGTTTTGGGGATCCAACTTCAAGATTTCCGCTCGCGCGATCTCCGTATCACCTTTGCTTCGAACGTAAAACATGGACACCCGCTTGTCCGCACCAGCAAGATCCTGGGCCGTCGGGAGCGGGATAAAATATCTCGCGCCCTTCCCGTGCGCCACGATCCCGCTCACGGTAAAAACGTGATTCAGCAATGTAATCTGACTGCCCACCTTCAGGTGTTTTGACTGCGCAATGATGTCGTCAGCGATTACTTCGTCGGCTCCCGAGAAGGGACGCCCGTCGCGAAACAAAAACCCGCGGCTAAGCGCGTTGAATCGCCTGAAGTCGATGCCATAGACGATCACTAAGTTCTTTGGTTCCGTCAAAATTACCGTGGGAGCGACTTCATCAATATCCGGAAGCTCACTTATTTTGTCCCCCAAAGATTCCTGCATGACCGCGCTTGAGAACGCGAAGAAAATCGACGAATTCGGCGACTGCACGATGATGTCCGCGCCGACCCCTTCCACCCGTTTTCCCCACTCGGAAACCACGCCTGACGTAAGTCCCGCGATCATCAGCACCAAAACCACTTGAATCGCGATAGCGATCACGCTCAGCGAACTTCGTAGCGGCCGCGTGGAAATGCTGCCCCAAAACATCTGCAATAAAGAAAATCGTCCTTCGAAGGTTTCATTCATGCGCGGAAGCCGCGGCTGAACTGTACCACTGGTGTTTGAAGAGGGTCAAAAAAGTGTCGCGCTCTTGTTGCACGATGCCTTCCGAAGGCGACGGCAAATATTTCGCTGTCATTAAGTTTTGCACACAGTTGTTGATAAGTTTGTGCAAAACTCACTACGCCTTCCCCCTAACTGCACACCCGTCAATACTCTTCCCCTCTTTGCACAATTTCCGTGCAAGCATCAAAAAACTTTGGGGTGTAGACTGCGCGACTTCCCGAAAAATCAGTGAGCGCGGGAGGAAATTTAAATTTTCCGCCTGTTCCGCGACGGAACATTGCTCGGTCTAATACCACTTGGGAGGTCGATCCAGATGAATTTTGATCGGCTCCTTCGAACCGGTGATGTCGTACCATCGCCCGAAGGTTTTCCATCCGTCCGCCACAATTTGTATTTCCACTCTTCCAAGTGGCGCATCCGGGATGTGCGCGATTCCCTCACGGTTGGTCTTTACATTCAGCTCGAACTGTTTATTTTTCGCAATTTTGTGTTCTTCGACATACTTCAAATAAACGCTGGCATTTTCTATGGGACGGTCTTTATCGCCGCCGGTGACTTCAATGGTTACGCGAGTGCTGGGCAGAGACTTCTGGGTCTGGCCTTTCGGGATTTCCTGCGAGTTGACGCTGGTTGCCACTGTGAGCAACGCCAACAAGCCAGTAAGGCAAGCAGCACGCTTAAAACGCAATTTCTTCATACTGATTAAACTATCCTCTACGTAAGCCAGTTGGTGGTCAAGTTTTTCTGACATTCATTGACGAACCAAAACGTCAGCGCCAGCTTGAATTGACTCGCGGTAATAGCTCCTGTAATTTTGAAGAATCAGGTTATTTTTGTAGCCCACGCGTCACGGTAATCGCAGCCAGTCCGGCTTGTGATTAAGCCTGCAGATTTTCGATTCGAGCCAAGAGGAGTACACATGGGTTTCGCCACTAACGCCATTCACGTCGGCCAGGAACCGGACAAGGCCACCGGCGCCATCGTCGCGCCAATCTATCAAACGTCCACTTACGTAAACGACGAGTTGGGGAAATACAAAGACGGTTACGACTACGCGCGCACCAATCATCCCAATCGAAAGGCTTTGGAGCGCACTATCGCCAAACTTGAAGACGGCCACAGCGCTTACGTATTTACTTCCGGAATGGCTGGTATCGATGCCGTCTTCCGCTTGTTGCGCCCTGGCGACCATGTGGTGCTCTCCGAAGCGGTGTATGGCGGCGTTTTTCGGCTCTCCACGCAACTCTTGGTTCACTTTGGACTGGAATTCAGTTTTGTGGACACTTCCTCGTCGGACGCGGTGGTCTCGGCCTTTCGGCCCAACACCAAAATGTTGTATATCGAAACCCCCACCAATCCCACGATGAGAATCGCCGACATTGCTGCGCTCGCTAAATTGGCCAGTCAACGAAACATCACTGTAGTGGTGGACAACACTTTCCTGAGTCCCTATCTTCAGCGGCCCATCGAGCTCGGTGCGCACATCGTAGTCCATTCCATGACCAAGTATCTCAACGGCCACAGCGACTCGACGGGCGGCGCGGTGGTGTTGACTCGCAAGGAAGACGGCGAAAAAATTTATTTTATCCAGCGGTCCGCGGGTTCCGGATTGGCGCCCATGGATTGTTTCCTGATTTCTCGCGGCATCAAGACTCTCGCGGTGCGCATGCTGCAGCATAATGCCAACGGCCTGGTGGTAGCACGCCATCTCGACACACACCCGAAAGTTCAAAAGGTTCTATACCCGGGCCTCGCAAGTCACCCCCAACATGAAATTGCGCGTCGTCAGCAGAAAGGCCCCGGTGGCATGCTTTCTTTTGACCTGGGCTCACTGGAAGCGGCCCGTCGTCTTCTCAATCAGGTGAAGCTCTGTGCCCTCGCCGAAAGCCTTGGCGGCGTGGAATCCCTGATCTCGCTTCCGGCACTTATGACCCACGCATCCATGCCTCAAGAAGTGCGCGAACGCGTTGGGATCACTGAAGGACTGGTTCGTTTGTCGGTGGGCATCGAAGATGCCGACGACATCATCGCCGATTTGGATCAGGCGCTGCACCACGTCTAGTGCTGATTCACGTTCATAAGTCAAGAGTAACCGACTATTTTCGTGTTCGCGACGGCTTCACGCTCTCAACCAACCATCCCAAATACTCATGTGAACCCGAAACTACCCGCAACACCAGGAATTCAGGCACATCATAACTGTGCATGCTCCGCACCATTCGTTCTAGCTCTGGCAAGCGCTTCGCGGTTGATTTCATGACCAATAAGTACTCGCGGGAAATTTCTACCTTGCCCTTCCAACGGTAGATCGACTCCACCGGATTTAAAACTACGTTGACGCATGCCGCAAACTTCGCTTCGACGACGGCACGGGCAATCCGTCGTGCCTCCCGGAACGTTCCGCAGGTAACAAGGATTACTCGGCACGGCCTTCCGGGCATTTCGTTTCTTCCAGCCTTTCAACGGTTGTCCGTTTGCTGTTATCAATTACCGGGCTAGAATACATCGCCATGAACCCTTCTCCGAATCCTTCTCCCATAAAGTTTGGAACTTCCGGTTGGCGTGGTCTGATCGCCGACGATTTTACCTTCGCCAACGTGCGGCTTGCCGTGACCGCCATCGCTGATCACGTCAACAGTAAAACTAAGAATCCGACTATTCTTGTCGGATACGATCCGCGCTTTTACTCCGAAGAATTTTCGCAACTCGCGGTCGATATCCTCAATCAAAACGGCATCCGCACCCTGCTCTGCGATACATTTACTCCCACACCAGCCATCGCATACGAGATCACCCGTAGCAAGCTGGACGGCGCGATCAATTTCACCGCTAGCCATAACCCCGCGCAATATCATGGCCTCAAGTTTTCTTCTGCTGATGCCGGGCCCGCGCTTCCGGAAGTCACTAAAGATATCGAAGCGCGCGTCAGTAAAATGGTTGAAAAAGATGGACCCTTCCCAATAAAACCGGCAACTTCTGGTGACAAGCGCGCCGCAAATGAAATGGTCAATATTCGCGAAGCGTATCTGCAGCGGCTCGAACAGCTCGTTCGCTTCGACGCATTACACCAAGCCAAAGCTCATTTTGTCTGCGATGCGTTGCATGGATGTGGCGCAGGTTATCTCGATAATGTTTTGACTCGCCACGGAATCGCCGTTCAGGCCATGCGTTTAAATCGTGACACCCTGTTTGACGGAACCGGCCCCGACGTCTCTGAGCCAAATTTAGCGCCATTACGTAAAGCGGTGCTGGATTCCTCCGCCATCGCCGGTCTGGCCACCGATGGTGATGCTGACCGTTTCGGTGTCATCGACCGCGACGGCACGTGGATCCAACCAAATCACATCTTGGCTCTGCTCTACGATTACTTGGTCGAGACACGTCAATGGCACATGCCTGCGGCTCGCAGCGTTGCCACTACCGAAATGATGGATGCCGTCGCGAAATCCCACGGCCAAAAAATCTATCAGACTCCCGTCGGATTTAAATACATCGGCCAATTAATCCGCGAAGACAAAATTGCCATGGGCGGCGAAGAAAGCGCCGGCCTGACTATTCGTGGTCACGTGCCGGAGAAAGACGGCATCCTCGCCTGCCTCCTTGTTGCCGAAATGCTCGCAGCCCGCGGCACTTCTATCGACGAACAGGTGAAAGCGCTGTTCAAAAAACTTGGCCGCGAATTTTGGCCTGTGCGCGAAAATTTTCATCTCACAGACGAACAAAAGGCGAATGCAGTAAGGCAGGTTGCCATTGACGCTTCGACACTACTCGGACGAAAAATTCTTTCCGTGGATCGTACTGATGGCGCAAAGTTTGTTTTCGAAGACGGTTCCTGGATGCTCGTACGACTTTCCGGCACTGAACCGCTTCTGCGCTTATATGTTGAGGCTCCTAGCTTGGAGGCTTCAACGAAGCTGACCAGCGAAGCCAAGTATTGGCTCCTGGATGGTTGATGACAAGGAAAACGTAAAGATGAGAGCGAAGGTTGACGAAAAAGCGGGCGGCTTTTTGCGGCACAGCCCCGCCCTACTGGTTTTGTTTGTGGCCATACTTTTTGTACATGACATTTTTGGCGCCCACGGCTACCTCTCCATGCGGCGCACTCAGGATGGCATCAAGAGAGTCAAAGCCGAGATTGCGCAGTTGAATAAAGAAAATGCCGCGCTGGAACAGGCCGTGAAAGATCTAAAGACCGATCCGCGCGCCATCGAAAAAATCGCCCGTGAAGAACTCATTCTCGCCAGGCCGGGCGAAATCATCATAAAAATTCCGCAATCGCAATTGTTGCCGCAGGCATTCAATACCCACCCGTAACGTCTTCCCTCTTTCAAAAGTATTTAAATTACATCGCTTCGCTTAAGCTTTGCGTTGCCGTGGCCTGCAGATGAACTTTTGCGCGCTTTTTGACGTGAGTGCGCCAGATCGAGAGTCCCATCATCGCTGCCAAAATCACTACCATGCCCGCCGTCGCCAATGCAATGGTGCTCCGCGACTTGGGCAAGATGGACAATCTGCCGTACACAAATTCGATGTGCACCCAATAGACCAGTAATGACGTCTTGCCGAATTGTATGAAGGGACTGAACCCTTCCGTTACCCAGCCCCAGCGGCACCACGCAAAAATCGCTAGAGTAAGCAGCAATAAAATACCGCACCGCATCAGGAAAAAATTGGGGCTACTGTGCCAGTAATCGTAGACCGAGTAAATTCTGATACCTGAATAATCCCACCAACGAGATAAAGCGCAGGCCAGCGCACCAAGCGCACCCACAATTCCCAGCGCCGCAACTTCCTTGTGTTGCGCGAAGTCCGAAAATAGAAACAAACCAAACGCCAGTCCTACGAAAGCAAATCCGCACCAAGGAAAAATGGAAAATATCCACGGCGTCGGCGAACCAAAATTGTGAACCCCGTTGATATAGGACTCCAGCATCCATGGAAGGAAGCTGAGGCGGTGCGTTGTCCACAATGGCGGCGTCGCAACCGCCGCAACAGCGGCAATGAGCAGCGACAATCCGATCAGTCGATTTCTCCACTTCTCGACAGTATCCCCGGTGCCCGGCGACAAACTCGCGACCACAAGCGAACCATCCACGCTCATCAATCGCCAAAAAAGCGCCATGAAAATAATGGACACGCCCAGAATGTTCAGCACATCCACTTTCAGTAAGTCCGTCCAAGGCGATTTGGGATAGCCGAGGACGAATTCTTGCACCCGCAAAAGAAATCCGAGCCCGAGAATTTCCCCGCCGCGCAACAGCGCAGTTTTAAAAATCTGCGTTCGAGGTTTGTTTTTTAGCCGCAGACCTTCAGTGACTAACGCAAAGGACACGCCACAGAGGAACAAAAATATCGGAGCCGCTAGCGTCGATAGCTCCTGCGACCAGCGATACAGCAATGTTCTTCGCGCTTCCGGATTCAGCCAGGAGTCATAACAGTGCGCCTGAATCATCAGTACGCACGCTAGTCCGCGCATCCAGTCGATATACGCTAATCTTCTAATTGGCAAGGGCAGCTGAGTTGTCGTATCCACTGGCGTCGCAAATACTCTAACGCACCACCCCACTTAGAGGACTGGAGGCGGAAGCGTAAAGCCTTTTCGGCATGCGGCCGGCAACGAATGCCTTGCGCCCCGCAATGGTGGCGTCGCGCATCGCTTCCGCCATCAACACGGAATCTTCTGCTTCCGCGATAGCGGTATTCATCAGCAGCCCATCCGCGCCCAGTTCCATCGCGAAAGCCGCGTCCGACGCCGTACCCACCCCCGCATCCACAATCAACGGCACTTCCGTGATCCGTTCGCGCAGAATTCGCAAATTCGCTGGATTCTGAATACCCAGCCCCGAACCTATAGGCGCTGCCAGCGGCATCACCGCGGAAGCTCCCGCATCCACCAGCTTACGCGCCACAATCAGGTCGTCATTGGTGTATGGTAAGACCACAAATCCTTCCTTCGCCAGCACGCGTGTAGCCTCAATCAATTGCTCGGTATCCGGAAACAATGTCTGCTGATCGCCAATCACTTCGAGCTTCACCCAATGAGACAATCCGACTTCGCGCCCCAAACGTGCGGTTCGAATCGCTTCTTCGGCCGAATAACACGCCGCGGTATTCGGCAAAATAAATATTTTTTCGCGATCAATATAATCAAGCAGCGACTCTTTCGACTTATCCGTGAGGTTCACGCGGCGCACCGCAACCGTAACCATGTCCGCCCCTGACGCCGCGTGCGCGCGCGCCATTTCCTGAAAGCTCCGGTATTTCCCGGTGCCCACAATCAGCCGCGACTTAAACGCACGCCCCGCGATGACCAGTTGATCGGACATTTGTTCCCCAACTCTGATTTTAGTCTGGCTGGACACTACCGGCAAATCGTGGGACGCCAAAAAATCCCAGCAAATCAGCTGGCGTTAATCCTGAAGCATGGGTCGCGGTTCAGCCGCATCCGCATAAAGCTCGTCAATAGTTTTCCGGTAGTGTTGCTCCACAATGCGCCGCTTAAGTTTCAACGTAAAAGTGAGGCTCCCATTATCAAACGTAAAGTCCTCGGGCAGCAGAGCAAAACGCTTAATCGATTCGTACTGCGCCAGGTGCGCCGTAAGCCGTCTCACTTCCGACTCGATCAGCGCGCGAACCCACGCATTCGATGCCATCTCCGCATTGCTTCCAAATTTAATTCCCTCTGCGGCGGCCTTCGCGGAGATTGTCACCGGATTTGGCACCAGCAGCGCCACCACATATTTGCGTTCGTCACCCACCACCATTGCGTTCAGCAAATAAGGACTACTCTTCAGCGTATTTTCAATCGGCTGCGGAGCCACAAACTTACCCGCCGCGGTCTTAATCAAATCTTTCTTGCGGTCGGTAATAAATAAATAACCGTCGGCGTCGAGGTAGCCGATATCACCGGTACGGAACCAGCCATGGGCACTCAATACTTCGCGGGTCGCTTCCGGGTTCTTGTAGTATCCCTGCATCACACACGGTCCCCGAGCGAGAATCTCGCCATCGTCGGCAATCCTAATTTCCACGTTTGCTATGGCTTTCCCGGAGCTACCGGCGCGGTTTTTTGGATAATTCGAACTCAACACCGGAGCAGTCTCCGTCAATCCGTAGCCCTGATATATCGGTATTCCAATGGTCCAAAAAAACTCCGTTAGGTTTTTTGACAGCGGCGCCCCCCCGGACATCACCAAGGACAAGCGCCCTCCCGTTTGCGCACGGATCTTGGAATACACCAGCGCGTTTGCGAGTGACCACTGCAGCCTCAACGCCAATGGTGCTCGCTCTTCGCCACATCGCCACCTGGCCGACCGGCTCGCCACCTTCATCGACCAATCAAACAGTTTGCGCTTAATTCCTGTGGCCTTACTGCCCTGCTCCACTATCCGTGTATAAATCTTTTCGAATACGCGTGGTACCGCCGCCATTGTCGTGGGACGAAGTTCCAACATTGCTTGCGCAACCTGCTCAACGGCCTCCACGTAAGCCACCGTAATTCCGTGAAATAAAAACGAGTAGTCGATCATTCGGCCGTAAACATGCGCCAACGGCAAAAACGACAGCGCCAGATCGTTCGCCGCGTCATAGTGAACCAGTAGGTGGCTGTCCGTGACATTCGAGCAGAAATTCGTGTGCGTCAACATCACACCTTTAGGTTCCCCGGTTGTGCCTGACGTATAAATCAACGACGAAAGTTGCCCGGGTTGCACCTGTGATGCTTGCAATCTGTAGGAAGCAATCTCCGTGGCGCCCGCGCCCGCAATCAGCGTTTCATAGCGAAGACATTCAGGCCCCGCTTCAGGCCCAGCGTCCGCGGCCACAATATGTTCTACCGTGAGCAGTTCTGCACGGCACGCCAGCAACTTTTCCAGTTGCTTCGTTCCAGAAACAAAAACAATCCTGGCCTCCGAATGATTCAGGATGTACGCCATCCGCTGCGGCGATTCATTGAAATAGATGGGTACGCTGACACCACCCGCGCCAGTGATCGCAAAATCCGCGGTGTGCCATTCCGGCCGGTTCGCCGAAAAAATGGCCACGCGGTCTCCCGTTTTCACACCAAGTTCCACCAGCGCGCTGGAAAGCCCTGCCACACGCCGAAGAAATTCCGCCGACGAGATCGCATCCCAGCGGTCCCCGCGGCGGAACATTTGAGCCCGTGGGTTCGGCAATTGATCGATGGCGTTTAAAAATCTAGAGGGGAGGGTGCCGTAATTCATCGCGATTTCGACTGTACTCCAGCTATTTACGCGGCGCAATTGCCGCCTCCGGTCGTGCTTCGATAAACCAAAGAGTGCATTTCACGCAACACCTCGCGTTCGTGCAAATGCTTTCTCCCTGCGATAGTATTGGCGTTGAGCGATCATGACTCCAATTTCCTCCGAATCCGCGCTGCTATCTCCGACTGACAAAGGGCCATTCAAAGCGCCCCGCGGACCCCACATCACCTGCAAGGGTTGGCAGCAGGAAGCCGCTCTGCGCATGCTGATGAATAATCTCGATCCTGAGGTCGCGGAAAAACCTGACGACCTGGTCGTCTACGGCGGCACGGGAAAAGCGGCCCGGAATTGGGAATGTTTTCATGCCATCGTTCGCTCGCTCAAGGAACTTGGCGCGGACGAAACGCTTCTGGTGCAGTCCGGAAAACCCGTCGGCGTTTTTCGCACACATGAATACGCGCCCCGCGTATTGCTCTGCAATTCCAATCTCGTCGGCCATTGGAACAATTGGGAGCGCTTCAACGAATTAGAGCGCGCCGGCCTGATGATGTACGGCCAGATGACCGCCGGCAGTTGGATTTACATCGGTACCCAAGGAATTTTGCAGGGCACCTACGAAACCTTCGCCTCCGTAGCCAAAAAACATTTCGCTGGAGACTTGGCCGGCAAGCTTGTCGTAACCGGCGGAATGGGCGGCATGGGTGGCGCGCAACCGCTCGCAGCCACTATGAACGGCGCGGCCTTTTTGGGCATCGACGTTGATCCTGAGCGCATCAAGCGTCGCGTCAAGACTGGCTATTGTGACGTCATGGTCACCAACCTGGACGAATCCTTGCGCATTTTAAAAAATGCCGTGCGCAAGCGCGAGGCTGTTTCGGTTGGACTGGTTGGCAATTGTGCCGACATAATTCCCGAGTTGGCTCGCCGGGGCGTCGTTCCGGATGTGCTCACCGATCAGACCAGCGCACATGACCCGCTCAATGGCTATGTGCCAAACGCCATGAGCCTCGATGCTGCGGTCGGGTTGCGCAAGAAAAATCCCGACGAATATAAAAAGCGCTCCATGGCGGCCATGGCTGACCATGTCAAAGGCATGCTCGATCTGCAAAATCTAGGCGCAGTCACTTTTGACTATGGAAATAATATCCGCACGTTTGCTTTCGAGCAGGGTCTGAAAAACGCCTACGATTTCCCCGGTTTTGTGCCCGCATATATTCGCCCGCTGTTTTGCGAAGGCAAAGGCCCATTCCGATGGGCAGCACTCTCTGGCGAAGCCTCTGACATCGCGCGCACCGATCAACTGGTACTTGAAATGTTTCCGCACGACGAACATCTCAGTCGCTGGATAAAGCTCGCGCAAAAACGCGTACGGTTTCAGGGATTACCGGCGCGCATTTGCTGGCTCGGATATGGCGAGCGTGACAAATTCGGGCTGGCTCTAAACGATCTCGTCGCTCGCGGCGAACTAAAAGCTCCCATTGTGATTGGTCGCGATCACCTCGACTGTGGCTCGGTCGCCTCTCCATATCGCGAAACAGAGTCCATGCTCGACGGCTCAGACGCTGTCGCGGATTGGCCGCTTCTGAATGCGTTGCTCAACACGGCCAGCGGCGCTTCGTGGGTGTCGATTCACAACGGCGGCGGCGTGGGCATCGGCTATTCTCAACATTCCGGCCAGGTCACGGTAGCCGACGGTACCAAAGAAATGGCTGCTCGCATCGAACGCGTGCTTACCAATGATCCCGGCATCGGCGTGGCCCGGCACATCGACGCTGGGTATCCTGAAGCCAAGGCCTTTGCAAAAAATACCGACCTAAAAATCCCCATGCTGTAATCGAATGATCTGTTACAGACTTACACCCTCCGGCATACTATCCAGGCCTTGAGCATCCCCATCCTCATCAGCGGAGCCTCTCAAATTTTAACTTTACGGGGGAGCGGACCCCGCCGCGGCGCTGCCCTTGCCAACATCGGAATCATAAAAAATGGCGCCCTGCTCATCGCCGATGGCCTCATCGCCGCTGTCGACTCCCGTGCGCAAGTTGAAGCCCATCCAATGGCGAGCGGCGCACAACGACTTGAAGCCGCAGGCCGCGTAGTTTGCCCGGGCTTCGTAGACTCGCATACCCATTTAATTCATGCGGCAAGTCGCGCGGACGAGTACGAACTCAGAATTACGGGTGCGAGTTACGAGAAAATCGCCAAGCGTGGGGGCGGCATACTAAAGTCCGTGAGCAAACTGCGCGCCGCAGAGCCAGACACCTTAAAGCAGCGCGCCCATTCAGCTTTGAAACAGTTTGCAGCCTACGGCACGACCACAGTTGAAGCTAAAAGCGGATATGGTCTCGATCTGGTCAGTGAACTGAAAATTTTAAAATTGCATAAGCAACTGTCCGCCGAGCAAGCCTTGGATGTCGTTTCCACTTTTCTTGGTGCTCACGTAATTCCCGCTGAATTTCGCGCTCACAAATCGGGCGTGAAGAAATACGTCTCCCTGCTGATTGATAAACTCATTCCAGAGATCGCCTCACAAAAGTTAGCCGAATTCTGCGACGTTTTCTGCGAGCGCGGCGCGTTCAGCGTCGCGCAATCAAAACAAATTCTCGAAGCCGGCAAGCGTTACGGTCTGCGGCCACGAATCCACGCTGAACAACTTTCGCACACCGGCGGAACCCAACTTGCCGTGACGCTTGGCGCGGCGAGTTGTGATCATCTGGAGAAAATAAATCGCGCGGACATTCGTGCCCTGGCAAGATCCAAAACCGTAGCCACCCTGCTGCCGGGCTGCGATTTTCATCTGGGTCTGAAACAATATGCTCCCGCACGCGAACTGATCGATGCCGGAGCCATCGTCGCTCTCGCCACCGACTACAACCCCGGCACTAGCCCAACCGTAAGCATGCCTATGATTCTTTCCCTGGCATGCACCCAGTTGCGCATGACGCCCGCCGAAGCCATCGCCGCCGCGACCATCAATTCCGCCTATTCTCTCGGCCGCGAAAAACAGATCGGCTCTCTCGAAGTCGGTAAGTTCGCTGACATTTCCATCTTCGATGTGGATGACTACCGTGAAATTCCCTATTATTTCGGTATGAACACCTGTCACACCACCATGAAGCGCGGCCAAATCGTTTATTCCAAATCGTCGCTCACTACAACCTGAGGTGGCCTCCATCGTACAATTCAAACATGACCCGATTGATTGAGTGCGTCCCCAATTTCTCCGAGGGGCGTGATCCCGCAAAAGTCGAAGCCATAGTCGCCGCCATGAGCAGTGTGCCGGGCGTCTACGTCCTCGACCGCGAAATGGACGCCGATCACAACCGCTGCGTCGTGACACTCGCCGGTGACCCTGATGCTGTCGCGGAAGCCGCGCTACTCGGTGTCGGGAGAGCCGCCGAACTGATTGATCTGACCGTCCACCAAGGTGCTCATCCTCGAGTTGGCGCGACCGATGTCGTTCCTTTCATCCCCATCGAAGGCGTTACTCTTGATGATTGCGTCGCGCTCGCCCGCCGCGTCGGCAACGAAATATGGAAACGTCATCGCATCCCGGTATTTTTCTACGAAGCTGCCGCTACCCGACCTGACCGCGTAAATCTTGAGAACATCCGCCGCGGCCAATTCGAGGGCCTCCGCGAAGACTTGAAGCGCAATCTCGACCGCCAACCCGACATTGGCGAACCAAAACTTCATCCCACAGCGGGCACGACGGTCGTCGGCGCGCGTAAATTTCTGATTGCCTACAACGTGAACCTCAACACTTCCGATATCGGCATAGCCAATAAAATCGCCAAAGCCATCCGCTTCTCTTCCGGCGGTTTGCGCCACGTAAAATCCATGGGCGTGGCCTTGAAAGCCCGCAATCTCGCGCAGGTTTCCATCAACCTGACCGATTTCGAATCCACGCCCATGCATCGCGTCTATGAGATGGTCAAGCGCGAGGCTGAGCGCTACGGCGCAATCCCTGTCGGCAGCGAAATCGTCGGCCTGGTTCCCAAGAAAGCCCTGGAGATGGTTGCGGATTTTTTTCTGCAACTGGAAGACTTCTCACCATCCCAGGTTCTCGAAAATCGCTTGCAATCCGCTCTTTCCGGTGCGCCGCCTGAAGCCCCCAGCGCCGAGAGCAAATTCGCGCACTTGGCGAAACATTTCCTTGATGCCGTCGCGGCTCCGACAGCCACACCAGGCGGCGGTAGCGTGTCCGCGTTCGCTGGCGCTCTCGCAGGTGCGCTCGGCCAGATGGTCGCGGGTTTATCCCGCAAGAAAAAATCGCAAGCGGCCTTGGTCGTCCAACTATCAGAAATGCTCGACCGCCTTCGCAAAACCACTGACGACCTGACGAAAGCGATCGATCGCGACGCAGAAGCTTTCGACCTGGTAATGGCAGCTTTCAAACTGCCCCAGGGCGAAGCACACGAAAACGCCGCCCGGGACAAAGCCATCCAAGCCGCCACCAAGGCGGCCGCCGAAGCCCCGCTACAGGTGGCCGATGTGACCGTTGCGCTTTTCGAACAACTTGTGCAACTGGAAGCTATCGCTGCCGCATCCATGCGTTCAGACTTACAAGTAGCCCGTTTCATGGCGGCAGCCGGCGCGCGCGGCTCTTTGGCTAACGTGGAAATCAACCTGGATAGCCTTCATGATGCCGCTTACGTATCAAAAGTCAGAAACAAGGTCGCCTCTTTGCGCGAGCGCCTGGAAAAGAATCCCGCCGTCTAAAGAAATACGCAGCAGGCGTCGAGTTTGAAAGGAATACAAAATGAACCCGCGGATGAATTCAGATAAATCGGCCAATACCGGCGCTGTAACAAGAATCGCTCGTCTCTTCACCGTCGTCATACTAGTCGGACTGTGTTTTGCTATGGCCAAACCTGCTCGTGCGGGGCGTCTGGCCGCCGACACCATTGCTTTATTTCCAAGAGAAATTGGCGAATTTGCTTATGCTGACCTGAAAAAAGCACGGACACTCAGTTGGTTCCCGCAATTACAGGAACAACTCTTGCCCGACCGCTTTAAGCAGTTCGAACGCTTCCTGGCCTCCGCAGGCATCGATCCAAATTCCCAAGTCGAAGAGCTGGCTTGGGGCCTCGTTCCCGAAGGCGTAACCGCGAAAACGGGTGCTACCGGCTCTGACGCCGTGCCCACCGGAGAGGAAATTGTCGGAGTCGCTCTCGGCAATTTCAATCCCGGCAGCGCTGAATCCTATTTTAAGCAACAAAAATTGCCGACCTTCAAAGCTCGCGGCTACACGTTGTACGCTTTCGGCAGCGGCGCCGGCCCCGACGATTTGTTCTTTTTATTTATTGATTCCAGTACCGCGGCGTTCGGCCATCGCAAACTGCTCGAAAAAATGATCGAGGTACGATTCGGCGGTGAAGAGGGTCTGCTTCGCAATGACCAGTTCTATCCGCTCATCGCCGATGCCAACGGCACCGGCACGGTCTGGGCCGTTCTTAATCCTGCTTACACCCGGCTAGCCATGCAACAACTCGCTCCAGAAATTCAACAATTTCCCGAAGCCGCCAAGCTCGTCACCCGCATGCGCAATATGATCATTAGCGTCGACGCTAGCGGCGCTCTGGACGGAAAGTTCCAAGCCATTTGTGGTTCCACGGAAGACGCCAATACTCTCGGGCAATTACTTCAGGCTGGATTTCTGTACAAGCACTACCAGGCACAGCAGGACAATCCCGAGATGGCTCAGCTTCTGGATTCGGTACGAGTCACTCCGGCGGGCGACCGCGTGGTTTTGCGCATGACGCTGACCGACGATCAAGTTACTTCGCTAATCCGCAAAAACACTTTTGCATTTAAAATGTAACCGCTCGAGCCCGTAACCATATCCCTAATGGGCGGAAGCCTCTTCGCCTACATATTTCGTCAAACGCGTAATCGCCATTTCCGCTTGGGTCTCGTGTTGCACCCGGTCTACCCCGGTAATCATTTCCCGTTCTTCTGAATCTTTGACTGAACTGCCTGTCACACGCCTTCTCAACACAACTTCAATGCGGTCGGGAGTTCTGGCCACCGTGACGTCCAAGCGTTGCGCCGAATCTCCTAGTCGCTCCACTTCCCCTTTGCAGACTGCAACAATCGCGGACTGCAATCCTGAAACAGCGCTGTTCGCCAACCCTGCCGCATCTGCAAAATAACGTCCCGCCCCACCGGCAGCGGCGCACAATCGCACATCCGGGTCCAGCTGCATGGCGATCTTTTGTGTTTCAGCGGGCACGGTTATCAGCTAAGGACACATCACAGGCGTCCCGGCAATCCGGGCAATAGTACAGCCCATCCATGCAGAGTCGCACGTCCAGCTGCATGGCGATCTTTTGTGTTTCAGCGGGCACGGTTATCAGCTAAGGACACATCACAGGCGTCCCGGCAATCCGGGCAATAGTACAGCCCATCCATGCAGAGTCGCACGTCAAGCTGGCCTTGGCAAATCGTGCAGTACTTTTCGCACACGCAATGCTCTTCGGTTTTATCACACTGGACACACACAACCTGTCCGGGCATGGGTCCCTCCGGGACAAACTCTACCTGAGGACCAACTGCGCGGCAAGACACCGGCCTTCCCCAATGCGCGAACTAAATAGCTGTACCATCGGGCTTTCGCTCAGCTTTTTGACCCACCGCAGAGCGCATGCTAGTATCAATTTTCCGCTGAATTTTGTGGAGTCTACTGTCGATCCGTCCGTCATAACCGAGCTTCGCAAAACGCCTCTAAATGCCATGCACCGCGGTTTGGGCGCAAAAATGGTGAATTTCGGCGGCTGGGATATGCCTGTCGAATACCCCGCCACCGGCGGATTGGTCGCGGAACATAAAGCGGTTCGCGGCAGCGTGGGCGTTTTTGACGTTAGCCACATGGGCGACATTCGCATTTCCACCGCGCACGTGCGCGGAGGCGCATTGGCCGCCGTGCAGTACATCACCATGAATGATGCCGCCAAGCTCGCTATCGGTCAGGCCCAGTATTCCGCGATGCTCTACCCTTCGGGCACGTTTGTGGATGACGTTATCGTGCACCGGCTCGGAGATGACGATTTTCTTCTAGTCATTAACGCCGGAACTCGCGAAAAAGACATCGACTGGGTCCGCGAAAATACCGCCTCCCACGATTGCAAGGTCGAAGAGTTGAGTGACGCCTACACGCAACTGGCCATCCAGGGACCGCGCGCCGTCGATGTCCTGCAAAAGCTTACTGAAGTTGATCTGCGCCCAATTAAAAATTACTGGTTCACGCACGGCACCGTTTGCGGATTGAAAAACATTTTGATCGCTCGCACGGGCTACACCGGCGAAGATGGCTTTGAAATTTATGTGCCGTCTGATCTAGCCACCAGCGAGGAGGTCTGGACCAAAGTCATCGAAGCTGGGCGCGAATTTGGAATCATTCCGTGTGGTCTTGGATCTCGCAATACCTTGCGTCTGGAAGCAAAAATGGCGCTCTACGGTCACGAGATCAGCGAAAACATCAACGTATGGGAAGCAGCTCTTGAGCGCTACTGCAAAATGGAAAAAGGAGATTTCATTGGCCGCTCCGAACTTCAGCGCGCCAAAGAAACAGGGCTGACTCGCGCTCTGGTCGGCCTTGAAATGATTGAACGAGGTATCGCGCGCGATGAATACCGTTGCGTGAATGACCAGGGCGAACCCGTCGGGGTCATTACCAGCGGCTCCCCGTCTCCGACGCTATGCAAAAATATTGCTTTGGCATATTTGCAGCCTTCCATGTCAGCGCTTGGAACCACCCTCTATGTAGAAATTCGCAATCAGAAGGCTAAAGCTCAAGTTGTCCCGACGCCTTTTTACAAGCGCGCCAAGAAATCAACTACTCAGCAATTCGCTGGAACCGTTTAAGTGACGGAAAGGAACCGATGACTTATCCCCCGTCGTATCGCTACACCACACAACACGAATGGATCGATGTCAAAGACGGCCTCGGCACCATCGGAATCACCGATTACGCGCAGCACGAACTTGGCGACGTCGTGTTCGTGGAACTTCCAAAGCCCGGCGCGAAAGTCCAAACCGGAAAATCCTTTGGCACCGTGGAATCGGTAAAAGCGGTCAGCGAAATCTACGCGCCCGTCGCCGGCGAAGTAGTCGAAGCCAACGCCGACCTCGAAGCCACTCCGGAGAAGCTCAACTCCGACCCACACAAATCCGCTTGGCTGATTCGCATAAAGCTTGCCGACCAAGGAGAGCTTGCCAAGCTGATGGATGCGAAAGCCTACGAAGCTTTCGTCTCTGAAAAAAATAAGGAAGCTTCCGCCTGATGCGCTATCTGCCTAAGAGTCCCGACGAGCGCAAGCAAATGCTTGCCGTAGTCGGCGGCAAATCCATCGACGAGTTGTTTTCTAGCGTTCCGGAGCAATACCGGCTGAAGAAGGCGCTGAATCTTCCCGGACCACTATCCGAAGCGGAGATCATTCAATATTTCAAGGCTCGCGCCGCTGAAAATTCTCTTGGCTACACCAGTTTCCTCGGAGCCGGCGTCTACAATCATCTCCGCTCCGTAATCACTGACACCATCATCCAGCGTGGCGAATTTCTAACTTCCTACACGCCCTATCAAGCGGAAATCACTCAAGGCACTCTGCAATCCATCTTTGAATTCCAGACCCTGATGTGCCAGCTAACCGGTCAGGAAGTGGCCAACGCCTCCATGTACGACGGCTCCACCTCCGCGACCGAAGCGGTATTGATGGCGGAGAGATTGACTTCACGCCGGCGTGTCATTGTGGCCCGCTCTGTGCATCCCGAATATCGCGCGGTCTTGAAGACCTACGCTAAAAATTCCGGCCTGATTGTAGAAGAAGTCGGCATCGGTCCCGACGGCGCAGTGAACTCCAAAGCGTTGCAATCCAGCTTGAAGGAAGATGTCGCCGCAATCCTGGTGCAATCGCCCAATTTTCTCGGTGTTCTCGAACCTATCGCGGACCTTGCCAACATCGCCCACAAAGTTGGAGCGTTACTCGTGGCCACCGTAACGGAAGCAGTTTCGCTCGGTCTCGTAAATCCGCCGGCTGAAGCCGACATCGTCGCCATGGAAGGGCAAAGTTTCGGATTAGCGCCGAGCTACGGCGGCCCTTACGTCGGTGTTATCGCCTCTCGGGAAAAATTCGTAAGGCAGATGCCCGGCCGCCTTGTAGGGCAAACAACCGATTCGAATGGCCGCCGCGGTTTCGTCTTGACCCTCGCCACTCGCGAACAACATATCCGTCGAGAGAAAGCCACATCCAACATTTGCACCAATCAAGCGCTATGCGCTCTTGCCGCCACCGTGCATCTTTGTTTGCTCGGCAAAGAAGGCTTACGCGAGATGGCCCATCAGAATTTATCCAAAGCGCGCTTCACCCTCACGGAACTGGAAAAAATCCCAGGAGTGCGCCGGGCCTTCGACGCTCCATTCTTTAACGAATTCACCATCGAGCTGCCGAGATCCGTGAAGCTCGTAAACGCTCACCTTCTGCGCGAGAAAATAGTCGGTCCCTTTGTCCTCGGCGCCGTCTATCCAGAATTTACCAAGCACGCGTTAGTCTCCGTAACGGAGACCATCACGCGCGTCGAAATTGAAAAATTTGCAAGCGCCTTGCGCTCCGCACTGGAACAGCCCGTATAGCGGCGGTCTTACAAATAATTTCACCTACGCGATAGGAATGAAAATTGAGCGAGCATTTCAAAAAAGCATCCCAGCACGTCAATCAGAACGAGCGCCTCATCTTTGAGACCTCCTCGCCCGGAAAGCGTGCCTTTGAATTACCCCCTCTGGACGTTCCACCTGCCGACCTCGCACAAGCATTGGGCGGGCATTATCGCCACGAGGGTGTCTCGGATTTTCCCGAAGTAAGCGAAATCGAAGTTCTGCGTCATTTCACCCGTCTTTCCACTTGGAATTACGCCATTGACTTAGGCATGTATCCCCTCGGCTCCTGCACCATGAAATATAATCCCCGCGTAAACGAATTTGTCGCGCGCCTCGATGGCATCGCCACCGAGCATCCCTATCAGCCCCAGGAGCTTTCGCAAGGCTGCCTGAAAATCATAAAGCTGCTCGAAAATTGTCTCCTTGAAATAACCGGCATGGACTCCATCACCTTGCAACCCGCGGCCGGAGCACAAGGAGAACTCACCGGCCTGCTCTTAATCCGTGCTTTTCTGCAAAAACAGGGCAATGCGCGCAAGAAAGTTTTGATTCCCGATTCTGCCCACGGCACAAATCCAGCCACCGCCGTTATTGCCGGCTACCAGGTGGAAAATATTAAGTCCGAATCCCATGGTCAGATCGACGTCGACAAACTTCGCGAGCTGGTCACCGAAGATGTTGCCGCGCTGATGATCACCAATCCTTCCACGCTGGGCATCTTCGAGCCGCGCATCGCGGAAATCGCCGACATTCTTCACCGCAAGGGCGCCTTGCTCTACATGGACGGCGCGAACATGAACGCTCTTACTGGCATTACCCGGCCAGGTGACATGGGCGTTGACGTAATGCACCTCAATCTACACAAAACATTTTCTACGCCTCATGGTGGGGGGGGGCCTGGTGCAGGCCCGGTAGCCATGAAAAAGATTCTGGAACCGTTTCGCCCGACTCCAGTACTTGTAGAAAAAGATGGCGGACGGCTCTTACTCGATGCCAACCGCCCTGACTCAATTGGCCGCGTAAAAGCGTTTGCTGGGAATTTTGGTGTTCTCGTCCGCGCGCTAGCTTACATCCTGGCCTACGGACCCGGCATACGCCAGGCCACCGAGGACGCCGTCCTCAACGCCACTTACATCCGCAAGAATCTCGAAGGCGTTTTCGAATTGCCCTATTCCCTGCCTTCCATGCATGAAGTGGTCTTCAGCGACGCGCGTCAAAAACAGAATGGCGTAAACACCATGGACATCGCGAAGCGCCTGATCGATTACGGATTCCATCCCTACACCACCGCCTTTCCGCTTATTGTGGCGGGTGCGATGATGATCGAGCCAACCGAATCTGAATCCAAGGAAGAGTGTGACTTGTTCATCGATGCGATGAAGTCCATTGCCCACGAGGCGGCCACCAATCCGCAACTGGTGAAAACAGCGCCTCACACAACACGCGTCGGCCGTTTAGACGAAGTCGGCGCTGCGCGCAAACCGATCTTGCGCTGGAAGCAGGCGCCCGCACGATCCGAAGCCGCCGACTAACTGGCGTTGCCATCATTCAATCCTCATAAAGAAAAGGCCCGCGGCAAACTTCGTCGCGAGCCAAATAAGGTTTTAATTAATTAATGCTATCGAGCCATCCGTGGCATTCCTTCCGGTCCAAACGCCACCGGCGGCGCTTCCACGGATCTGCCATTGCGTACCGGCACTTGACGCGCAGCAACCGCAGGTTCCAGTTTTCGCGTTGGCATAGCCAGGTTTTCGCCTTCGCGAACAAAGGTCAACCGATTCTGTTCGCTGTTCCAATCGATGCACACCAGGTCGCCCAGTTGCACTTGATCGGTCGCCAACAAATTCGCCAGAGGGTACACTACGTGGCGTTCAATGGAGCGCTTCAGGTGGCGAGCGCCGTAGCGCTGGTCCGTTCCCTCTTGCAGCAGGAATTCGCGGCCGCCCCCGGTGACGCGGAACAAAAACTGCCCTTTGGCCGTCTGCAACACTCGTTTTTGCACCTGCTCAAGTTCAATCTCCAGAACTTCTTCGAGTTGTTCCTTCTTCAGCGGGTGAAACACTACCACTTTGTCGAGCCGGTTCATGAATTCTGGGGAAAACTTGCGCCTCGCGGCTTCCACAGCGGTGCGTTCGATTTTTTCGTTTAACCCGGTGGCCGGTTTATCCGTCGGCTGCACGAACCCCATTCCGCCGTTCATCAAATCGGTAATTTCACCGCCGCCCAAATTCGAAGTTAAGAAAATCACCGTTTGCGAAAGATCCACGCGGCGGTTGTCACCCAGCGTCAAAGTCGCCTTATCAAGAATCCCCAGCAGCAACTGCCAAAGCGCGTCGGAGGCCTTCTCGATCTCATCGAACAGCAAGAACGACAATTTCAGTTTTTCCGTATGGCTGGCGGACAACGCTTCCTGGGTGATCAGCGGATGCGTTTCGCGATGCCCCAAATACCCCGGAGGTGAACCGATCAATTTTGCGATTTCGTGCGAATGCTGAAACTCCGCGCAGTCCACTTTAATGATCGCGCGTGGATCGCCAAACAATATCTCCGCCGCGGCTTCCACGATGCGCGTTTTTCCCGAACCCGTCGGACCCAGAAACAGTAAGTTGCCGACCGGCCGCCCAGGCGAGTTCAGTCCCGCGCAAAACACCTGGTACATATCCACCAGGGACTGCACCCCTTCGGCCTGGCCAACAATCTTGGAACGCAATGAACTTTCAAAGTCGCGAGTATCCGTGCTGCGAATGGACGGATCAAGTTGGTGTCGAACTGCAGCTTTCATTTTCCCCAGTCCTTCTTCGCCTCGGCCACTGGTGTGGAAGACGATCGAAGTCTCAATGCCTTGCTTCTTTGAGATACAGCATGAGGAATGCCAACCGGTACGCGGACTATTGGGAAAGAAAGGTCTTGCACTTTCAACAACATACGTTTGATGAACTTACCGGAACTGTCTCATGGATTGAGACACTGTTTCATCTGAGAGCAAATTGAGAGCGATGAAACATATTTGTGTCAGTCACACGCGACAAATTTCGGCAGTTTGACGTGTGCCTTGACGCATCGTGACAGGTTGGCGGGCCATGGCCCTGGGGCGTTAACGTTCCGTTTTTTTTCGGCCTTGCGGCGCAGCCGCCGGTGTCGCCGCAGGCAAAGCAGCCCGCGATTTCTTTGCTTCTAGGACCACTTCCGCGGGCGCATCCACGGATCGGCCGTCACGGACTTCTTCCGCTGCGGCGCCACGCGCTAGCTGAGGAGTCGCGGTATTGACCAGCGCCCCTTCGCCTTCCCGCACAAAGGTCAGCAAGTTGTGCTCGCCATCCCAATCGATGCGCACCAGGTCTCCCAGCTGCACCTGCTCGGTAGCCAGCAAGTTCGCCAGCGGGTAAACAACGTGCCGTTCGATGGCGCGTTTCAAATGACGTGCTCCGTAACGCTGGTCCGTGCCTTCCTTTAGAAGAAAGTCTCGCCCTGCGTTAGTCACGCGGAATAGAAATTGGCCCTTGGCCGTTTCCAGCACCCGTCTCTGCACGTTGCCAAGTTCAATCTGCAAAACTTCTTCAAGCTGTTCGCGCTGTAAGGGATGAAATACCACTACCTTGTCCAGCCGATTCATGAACTCGGGTGAGAATTTGCGCCGAGCCGCTTCCATCGCGGTGCGCTCGACCTTTTTCTCCAACCCGGCTATCGGTTTGTCTTGGGGCTGCACAAAACCCAAGCCCCCATGCATCATTTCGGTGATTTCGCCACCCCCCAGGTTGGAAGTCAGGAAAATTACCGTTTGCGACAAATCCACTTTGCGGTTATCGCCCAGCGTCAAGGTGGCTTTATCCAGCATGCCCAGCAGCAATTGCCATAGCGAATCGGAAGCTTTTTCAATTTCGTCAAATAACAAGAACGAAAGCTTGAGCTTTTCTGTGTGGCTCTTGGCCAGCTCTTCCTGAGTGATTAACGGATGTGTCTCGCGGTGCCCCAAATAGCCCGGAGGCGAGCCAATTAACTTGGCGATCTCGTGGGAATGCTGGAATTCCGCGCAGTCCACCTTGATCATCGCTCGCGCATCGCCGAACAGAATTTCAGCGGCAGCTTCCACGATGCGGGTTTTGCCTGAACCCGTGGGACCCAGCAGCAGCAGGTTGCCGACCGGACGGCCTGGAGAGTTCAATCCGGCGCAGAAAACCTGGTATAGCTCAACCAGCGCCTGAACGCCCTCTTCCTGACCAACGATTCTCGAGCGCAGCGACGTTTCGAAATCCAACGTCCCTGTGCTTCGTTTACTCGGATCGAGCGGAAGAATGCTTGTACCTGTGCTCATGACCGCCTCCCTGCACCACGCAACCGCGATGGCGCATTACCGAATCGCACGCCGCTCCGGTCAAACTGATCTAACTTGACCTCAAGCGTCGACTGCAGCAGTCGTAACTGTAGGAGCAATTCCCGGGCCACTACAGGCGATTCAGAAATTCGCAACAGCGGAGGAAACAAATCCGCCAAATCCAGATTCAGCGTTCGCAGATTCGATACTAGGTTTTGTATTACCGGGGAGTCGGGATTCACGAGATCCAACTGACTGTTCAACTGTTCGCGCAGAGAACGCCAGTTTAGATCGATGAAGGGATGCTTCTTCGATACTTCGCGTACTACCTGATCCGTGATTCTCGCGCGGTTTCCTAAGCGCGCGAGATGTAATTGCCGCACTTTTCCGCCGTGGCGCACATTGTGCACCAGATAAAAGGTATTTCCTTTTCGGCGAACAAAAGCCATGACCTTACCTCACACGCCCCATTTGGCTGTAGTGTATTTGACTTCCACTACAGCGTCAATCGCTTGGTGTCCAATTCGTAAACCAAATACATTCATACAATTTATTTGACCTTAAGTTAGATGCTTTTATTCCGAATTACATATGTAATTTTTTCGTTTCGTTTCATCAGCTTTTCAGCAACATCTACTTCGGAAGCTTCGTCTTCTGCTTCCATTTTGTTAAACCCCGCTTGGAGACTTTTGTCTTGTTCTCCGGCAAGTCGCGGCTTAGCATAATCGCGACTTTTTTTGGAGAGTGCCCAAATGTCATGGGATCCCGTCTACCGGCTGGTGCGACAAATTCCTCGCGGAAGGGTTTTAACTTATGGGGCCTTAGCTAAAGCCCTGCGTCTACCCGGTGGAGCTCGCACCGCCGGACGCGCCATGGCTAGTACTCCCTCCGGAAAAGGCATCCCGTGGCATCGCGTGGTTGGAGAGCGTGGCAAAATTCTCATTCGGGGACCCTATGCCATGCTGCAGAAAAAACTCCTCGAAAGTGAAAGCGTGAAATTAATCGAATCTCGCGTAGATCTTAAATTGCATGCTTGGAAACCGCCAGCCACAGTCGACGCGACAGGAAAGCATGCCACGGCAAAACCGCGCAAAACTCAGCTACGCCGCCGTTCCCGGTCCTAGACCAGTGAATTAGCTAGCGCAAGTGCATATCGCTATAGCTTCCTCGCAATCCCTGCTTTGTCTCCGGTAACCAGGCGTGTTCGGCACCTGTGCTATAACTCTTTGCGATGAATAATTCGATTTTGCAGGTTGAGAACCTGGTAAAACGCTATGGTGAGGTTGAGGCCGTGCGAGGCGTCAGTTTCAACGTCGACGAAGGCGAAGTTTTTGGGTTGTTAGGCCCCAACGGCGCGGGGAAAACTTCCACCGTGGAGATCATGGAGGGCTTGCGCACCCTCGATTCCGGCCGAGTGTCTGTTTGCGGCTTAGATCCCCAGAAAAATGGGCAAGAACTGAAACACCAGATCGGCGCGGCTCTCCAGTCCACCTCTCTCCCCGACAAACTGCGGGTCATCGAGGCCCTCCGGCTTTTTGCCAGTTTCTACCGCCGCCATCGAAATCCTGAAGAACTCCTCAAGCGCTTCGGGCTCGAAGAAAAGCGCAATACCTTTTACAACCAGTTGTCGGGCGGTCAAAAGCAGCGTCTCGCTCTGGCAATGGCCCTGGTCAACGACCCCAAAGTGCTTTTCTTCGATGAGCCCACCGCCGGTCTCGATCCTCAGGTGCGGCGCGAAATTTATGACATCATCGAAGAGCTTCGTCGCGAGAAAAAAACCATCGTAATGACCACTCATTATATCGAGGAAGCGGAGCGCCTTTGCGATCGCGTCGCCATCGTTGACCACGGCACGGTCATTGCATTAGGTACACCACGCGAACTAAAAGACCGCTCCGGCGACAAGACCCGTCTGGAAGTTCGTTTGGCTCGTCCCGAACCCGCAGAAGTTCTAAAGAAACTGGAAGGTGTTTCCGACTGTCGCATCCTGGGCGACAGCTATATTTTGCAATGCCCACGCCCGCCCCAGGCCATCGTTTCCCTCGTGAAACACCTCGAATCCCAGGGCAATGAACTGATCTCTCTCGAAATCGCCACTCCCTCCCTCGAAGACGTATTCATCGAACTCACTGGCAGGAGGTTACGCGATTGAGTAATTTTGCCGCTCTAACCCGCATGCGAATTCAGCTGACTATCCGCAACAAAATGTTTTTGTTCTTCAGCGTGATCATGCCCTTTGGCTTCTTTTTTCTATACGCCGGCGTTTTCGCCAAGGGCGTTCCCGAAGGCGTGCGCTATCTTCTCGGTCCCGTCCTGGCCCTCACGGTCATGGGCAGCTTCTGGGGTCTCAGCGCTGCGCTCGTCACTTTCCGGGAACAGGGCATTTTGCGGCGCTTCCATGTCACCCCAGTTACGCCCAGCGACATGCTGGCTTCCAGCGTTGTCGCTAATTACTTCTTGACCCTGCCCACTGTTCTTTTGCAGCTGCTGTTCGCACGCGTATTTTTCCACGTGCACAATTTTGGCGACATACTGGCCGTTTTTATTCTCGTCACCGTCGGCACTGTTTCCTTCGCCTCGCTCGGCCTGGTGGTGGCCAGCGTCACCAACACCATGCAGGAAACTCAGATCATCAATCAGCTTCTCTGGTTCCCGCTGATTTTTCTCTCCGGTGCGACCATACCGCTTCCTTCTCTTCCTGCCGTTGTACAGCGTGTCGGAGTGTTCCTTCCCGCAACTTACTTGGTCAACGGTCTGCAACGAGCTATCGTTTTCTCTATATCCATTACACATTTGCTGCTCGGCGTTGTCGTCCTCTGCTTCTGGGCCGCCACCACCTTCTTTGTGTCCGCCCAACTTTTCCGTTGGGAGGCCGAATCAAAAATTCCCCGTCGCGCAAAATTATGGGCCGCCGCCACGGCCATTCCCTTCTTATTAGTGGGGGTTTACGAAAATCGTACGGGCCGCCTAGTCGTTGAGTCACAAGCCGCCATGCACGCGGTCGAAAATTCAGGCCATCGCGGTGAGTCCACGAAATAAATCCGTCAGATTCAACGCCGGGTTCAAGCTTGTTCAGTATGCGATCGCCAACTTTGTAATGCAGAAAGGTAAGCGCCATATTGGTTCTTGCTCTTCGCCCTATCCCCGATACTCTGGATTGACGCTCCACTCGCCGTACCGTATTCTGCTTTTCTAGCGCGATTTTACAGGTCTAAGAGGGGTAGTGATGCCGGTCGAGAAGACAGAAAAAATCTGGCACAACGGAAAATGGATAAATTGGGACGACGCCAAATTACACGTTCTCTCCCACGTCGTCAGTTACGGCTCCGCCGTTTTCGAAGGCATTCGTTGCTACGAAACGAAGCAGGGTCCCGCCATTTTTCGTCTTCGCGAACATATCGATCGCCTGATCAACTCCGCCAAGATCTATCGCATGGATTTGGCGTATTCCGCTGAAGAATTTGGCAATGCCGCCACCGAGTTAGTCCGCCTCAATAAACTGAATTCCTGTTATGTAAAACCGATTGTGCTGCGTGGCTATGGCGAAGTTGGCGTCAACCCTCTCAACTCCCCGATCGAAGTCTATATGGCCTGCTGGAGCTGGGGCGCTTACCTCGGCCCCGAAGCACTGACAAAAGGTGTCGACGTCGGCGTTAGCTCCTGGACCCGCATCGCGCCCAACACCCTTCCCGCGATGTCCAAGGCGGCCGCAAACTATATGAATTCACAGTTGATTCGCATGGAAGCGACCTTCAACGGATACGCGGAAGGCATCGCTCTCGATTCTGGCGGCCATGTCAGCGAAGGCTCGGGAATGAACGTGTTCCTGGTTCACGATGGCACTCTTTATACCCCTCCTCTTGCGACCAGCATTCTTCCTGGAATCACTCGCGACACCGTTGTCAGGATCGCTGAAGATCTTGGCATTCCCGTGAAGGAGTCCGTCATCCCCAGGGAAATGCTTTACATCGTCGACGAAGTTTTCTTCGTGGGAACCGCCGTCGAAATTACTCCCATCCGCTCGGTCGATCACATCACCGTCGGCAAAGGTGTAGCTGGCCCCATCACGCGCAAACTACAGGACGAATTTTTTGCCCTGACCAGCGGCACCAAGCCCGACCGCCACAATTGGCTGACTCCCGTAAGCAGCCCAGTCGCTGCTACGTCTCGCTGACCCAACAAATCCTTATACAAAAAGGACTGCGTTTTTTACCTGTGCGACTTTTGGGTTCCCATTTTCTCCTATATATTGTGTCCCTGGATTCCACACCGATCAGACAATTCCAAGGCACGAAACATGCCTCCACGCTTGTTGTGGTCGCATCTCACGCTTCAAGCTAAAATCTCTGGGGTACATCGCCGCGTGTGTCTTCCCGGCCGGAGGATTTCGCATGTACACCAGCACGCAAAAACTCGCCGCCGAATTCCTGGGCGCCTTCGCCTTGGTTTTCTTCGGAGCAGGCGCCATCTGCGCAGATCAATTCCTGCACGGCGCCGGCGGCCTTGGACTTCTCGGTATTGCGCTCACGAATGGACTAGCGCTCGCCATTATGATTTCCGCCCTCGGTCACATTTCCGGTGGTCACTTTAATCCCGCGGTAACCATCGGCTATTGGGTCACCAGACGCCAGAACACCATCGACGTTATTCTTTACTGGATCGCCCAGTTGGCAGGCGCAATTGCAGCGGCCTTTCTGCTGAGAGCGATCATTCCAGAGGACACCTGGCGAGCCGTCGCCCTCGGGACTCCTCAATTCGCCCGCGATTTTCCGCGCTGGGCCGGCATGGCCCTCGAAGGCACCGCAACCTTTTTCCTGGTGCTCACCATCTTCGCCACCACGCTTGATGATCGCGGAACGTTTCGTTCCGTCGCTGGCTTTGGTGCCGGTCTCATGTATGCCATCGGGATAATTGTTGCCGGACCATTTACAGGTGGTGCTCTCAATCCCGCGCGCGCCTTTGGCCCAGCTCTCGCAGCCACCCATTGGGCTAATCACGGTGTCTTCTGGGTCGGCCCTTTGGCGGGAGGATTTGCCGCCGCGCTTCTCTACGATTTTCTGTACCTCAAACGAGCCGCGCTTTAACCATCCATCTTCGGGCTTGGCGGATCTCAGGTAACTAGCTCGTAACCGTTCCCGGTTGTTTTCTTGCTGCTCCGCCACCCGGATGTTAACGTCCGTTATTAGCTCGATCTAGTGGGGATAAAGCTCTATGGCTCTCAGTATCGACGACCTCTTGCGTCGCGCAGTGGACACCAAAGCCTCCGACTTGCACCTGAAAGTCGGCAATCATCCCTATCTGCGCATCGAAGGCGTGTTGGCCCCGCTCTCAGATATTCCTCGCGTGACGCCGGAAGAAATGCTTTCCATGGCGTTCAGCATGATGACCAATCGCCAGAAGCAAAAGTTCAAAGAAACCGCCGAGCTTGATATGGCTTATGGCGTCTCCGGCCTCGGCCGCTTTCGCGTCAACGTTTTCCAGCAACGCGGCAACGTCGGTATGGTGTTGCGCGTAATTCCCACTAAAATTCGCACCTCGGAAGAATTAAATCTCCCCGCCGTGATCGGCCGCATCTGCGAGGAGCAACGCGGTCTGGTTCTGGTCACAGGCACCACCGGTTCAGGTAAATCCACCACCCTGGCCGCCATGATCGATCGCATCAACGCCGATCGCGCCGACCACCTCATCACCATCGAAGATCCCATCGAGTTCCTGCACCGCGACAAGAAAAGCTTTATTAATCAGCGCGAAGTGGAAGTGGACACCGCCAATTTCTCTACCGCTCTCCGCGCCGCCCTTCGTCAGGACCCTGACGTTATTCTCGTCGGCGAAATGCGCGACCTGGAAACAATTTCCACCGCTTTGCTCGCCGCCGAAACTGGACACTTGGTGTTGTCCACTTTGCACACCCTCGATGCCACCGAAACCATTCAGCGCATCATCGCCGTCTTCCCTCCCCCGGAACAAAAACAAATACGCTTGCAATTGGCAGCCACATTAAAAGCCGTCGTCTCCCAGCGCCTCGTACGTCGCGCCGACGATAAAGGTCGCGTCCCCGCTGTTGAAGTCATGATTGCCACCAACTACATTCGTGATTGCATTATCAATGCCGACAAAACGCGTTTAATCCGCGACGCCATCGCTGCCGGCACCAGCCAATACGGCATGCAGACCTTCGATCAATCGCTTTTCGATCTCTACACCAAGAATCTCATCACGCTTGACGAAGCTTTGCTCCGCGCTTCCAACGCTGACGAATTCAAACTCCGCATTCAAGGGGTGCGCTCCGCCTCCGATTCAGCACGCGAGGAAATGGAACGCCAAATGGTCGATTTCGAGCGCTACGCCCGCAAGTAAGCGCATTAACAAGTCTGTATAAAGGCCTGATTCGTCTGAATTCCGGCCAATCTACCTCGCCCCAAACCTTTGCGTCCTCCCGACGCTCTGCCTACAGCTCGCAGCATCGTGTCCCATAGGGAGCCAATGTGGCTGCCCATTTACAACTTTTTACAACGGTTTGCTAAGCCTTGACACATCCCGGGGCAGGGGTTCTTTATAGTGCAGTTGTTGCGAGGCTTACAGCGAGGATTTGAATGTTTAAGAAGTGGCGATTGACCGACCGGACTCGAACGCTGCTGACGCTGGAGCTAGCCATCGTGCTTCCCGCGGCAGCTCTGATGGGCTTCAGCATCTGGAACCTGAAGCATCTCCAACACTCCGGAGGATTCGAAGCGGCCATCCAGCGCGAACTTTCCCATGTGCTGAAAATAGCGGAAAAGAAAACTTTGCACAGCGCGATCAACTCGGTAATGCCGGTCCGTGCCGCTTTCCCGAATCCCGACGAAGACCGTGCCTCCATCAAGGCCGGCTTGGAACGGGTGCTCTCTGAGCACCCCGAGTTTGCCTATGCCTTTTTGTATGACAAGAAGAACAATCTGTTCTTGAGTCGCACGCAGCCTGGTCGCGACCACGACCAGCAATTCTGCGCGACCACGCAAGAAACGATCAACATGGCTTCCACGTGGATTCCCCTCGAAGCGTCCCAATTAGGAAAGAACGTCAGAACGATGGCTGACAAGGACGAGGATCCCGTAGGTTTCACCGGGGGGTGGTCGATCCAGGACAACCAGCGCAGTTATTGGAACATTGCCTTTTTCGTGCCGCCCGGTGTACCGAAGGATCGCACGACGCTGGGCGTAGTCGCTTTCGACGACGATTACTTACGTAAAAATTTCCTCCCGGCCATGATGAAAGATGTGTTGACCAGCAAAAACAACGTGCCGGAAGTTGAAGCTAATCCTCCGGTCATGATGATCCACCCTTCCAAAGACTCCACTCCCTGGCTGGCTTCTGGAAATTGGGACGGCGCCAATCCAGAGGCGGAGCGCAACTTTCAATATATTTTCCCGGACATGACCCTCGCCATCAAATACCAGGGGATGACCGTGGCGGATATCGGGGCAAGATTTCTGCGATACAACTATATCGTTCTCGCCGCGCTATCTCTGTTCATGGTCGCGGGGATCTTCCTCACGTATCGCAACGTTTCCAAGGAAATGAATCTCGCCCGACAGAAATCCGATTTTGTGGCTAACGTTTCACACGAATTACGTACACCCTTGGCGCTGATAAGGCTCTATGCTGAGACTTTGGAACTGGGGCGCCTCTCGGCAAAGGATAAATATCAGGAGTATTTCCGCATCATCCGTGAAGAAAGCGAACGTTTGACCGCACTCATCAACAATATCCTGGACTTCTCCAGAATCGATGCCGGACGAAAAGAGTACGAATTCCAAGAGACTAACCTTGGTGAACTCGTACATTCCACTCTGGATTCCTATCGCTTCCAAATCCAACAAAACGGTTTCGGCTTCGAAGAAAACATTTCGCCTGATATTCCACCGGTGAACGTCGACCGCGAAGCGATCGCCCGATCACTGCTTAACCTGGTCAACAATGCGCTGAAATATTCGAAAGACCAGAAGCACATTGCCGTGAAGTTGTACCGCTCGAACGGTTCGGTCAAGTTGGAAGTGCAGGATCGCGGCATTGGCATCGCCGCCAATGAGCAGGAGAAAATCTTCGAAAAGTTTTACCGCTGTGGCGACCCCTTGGTGCACGACGTCAAGGGCTCCGGGCTGGGACTTTCTTTGGTGCGCCACATTGTGCGCGCCCACGGAGGTGATGTGCTGGTAGAAAGCGTCCCCGACAAGGGCAGCAAATTTACCATCGCGTTGCCTCTGGTTCTAACCACACAAACCGGTGACGCGGGAAGCGCGGTAGCATGAGAACTACAAATGCAAATGTCCCCACCAAGCCAAAGGGGGAGGGTATGTCAGCAGCGAAAATTCTAATCGTCGAGGACGAGCCGAACATGGTGGCCGGCTTGCGCGACAACTTTGAGTTTGAAGGCTTTGAGGTGCTCACCGCACCTGATGGCGTTCAAGGGCTCGAAAAAGCTTTGAAGGAATCTCCAGATCTTGTCGTTCTGGACGTGATGATGCCTCGTATGAGCGGCCTCGATGTATGCAAACAACTGAAGGCCAAGCGGCCCTCGATTCCCATAATCATGCTCACCGCTCGCGGACAGGAAGTGGACAAAGTTGTCGGCCTGGAACTGGGTGCCGATGATTACGTCACCAAGCCCTTCTCCATCCGCGAATTACTGGCGCGTGTCAAAGCGGTTCTGCGCCGATCCCAGACCCTGCCAAAAGAACAGGACCGCTATACTTTCGGCGATGTGGAAGTGAATTTGCGCAGTTACCGCGTGTTGCGTGGTGGCCAGTCGGTGGAGTTTTCCAGTAAGGAATTTGAGCTTCTGAAGCATTTTCTCTGTCACAGCGGGGAAACGCTAAGCCGCGATCGTCTGCTCGACGAGGTTTGGGGATATGAAAACTTCCCAACGACACGTACCGTCGACGCTCATATCGTTCGACTCCGTCAAAAACTTGAACCGGTTCCAGACCAGCCGCGCTTTTTTCTCACTATTCATGGAGTCGGCTACAGGTTCGTAGGATGAACATGACCGCGAATACGCCAGAAACGCGCAAGGTCCCTGCCAAGCGGACTAGAAAGAGTTCGGCGCTTGAAACCGGGCAGACAACCACAGGTCGCCGGCGTAAGAATTCAAAAATGGCGGCCACGACCGAAAACATTCACGCGCTCAAGCAACAACTGGACGCGGTGCGTCGTGAACATGCCATCCTCCAACAGGCGATTTACGAGGCCGCGCAAATCCAGAGAAAACTCTGCTCCCCTCGTGAACTGGTATGGGGAGACTTTGAAATCGCCGGCGAAATCTTTCCTGTGCGTCATCTTTCCGGAGATTTTTTCAAAGTGATGCAACTTGATGATGTGCTGGGAGTCGCGCTGGGTGACATCGCCGGAAAGGGGTTATCCGCCGGAATTTGGCAGACTCATCTGATCGACTTGATTCAGCGGTCTGCGCGCACTTATCTTCATCCAGCGGATGTTATCGCCGGCGTCAATCGCGAGCTATGCCTCGATCACAGCGAGCCACCCATCACCGCATTATTCTTTGCCCGCCTCGACCCCAAAGGAAATGAATTGCAGTACTGCAACGCGGGCCTTCCCGCTCCGTTGATTATAAGGAGCGGCAAATCCGTGGATCGATTGGAGGAAGGGGGCCCGATGCTGGGCGCGCTCCACGAGGCCACATACAACTGCGGGACAGTCTACTTAAATCCCGGCGATATGTTGGTCGCGTACTCTGATGGCCTGACCGAATGTCGAAATCGCGATGATCAAGAGTTCGAGATCGGACGCTTGTCAGCCGCGGTGGAGTCCTACAATGGCGTCACTGCAAACCAGGTTCTTTTTTCCACTCTTGCGACGGTGCTCGACTTCGCTGATCAGTGCCCCCCCGGCGATGACTTGACCCTTCTGGTTATCCGTCGCTGCGAAACTAAGTTCGCCGTTTCCGAGCGCAGCAATAAGCGCGACAAGAATTTTTCTGTGTCTAGCCGGCTCAGTTCGGTTGCTGTAGGCCAGACGTGCTGATTCGGCGCTTCAGAAACTAAAGCAACTGACGAAGGCCTCCAACATGTTTGACGCGCCAACGCTATTGGTGTGCCCAGTGGAAAGGCCAGTGAAAGGAAGGACGCAATGTCATCCATGTCGGCTGCATTAACCAGGGAACGACAAATGTGCGCAGCAGTCATTCACCCGGCGCCAGTCTCTTCCGAACTCTTGAGAGAGCTGTACATCACTTACCATTGCCACGTTTTACAGACCTGCCGAAAGTTTTTTCGTCAGCCCGAAGATGCTGAGGATGCCGCCGCTGAAGTGTTCCTGAAGCTTTATCGCGTTCTGCACCAAAAAGATGAGATGGTGCCTTTCCGTCCTTGGCTTTCGCAGATCGCCGCACATCATTGCATCGATAAGCTCCGCCGCAGAAAACACGAGAAAAACTCTGTATCGGAAGAAGTCGACGTTGAGGGTCTCCTCGATCATTCCGCCCCATCCGCGCTCTCCGAAATTCTTCGCAACGAGGCAGAGGGCCAAGTCAGACAAGCCCTGACGAGCTTGCCAGAGAAACACAGGATCGTGCTGGTGCTCCACTACTACGATCGCATGCATTATTCCCAAATCGCCAACGCATTGAACGTGTCGCTATCCGCGGTCCGCGTCCGCATCTTCCGCGCCAAGCGTTTCCTACGATGCAAACTCGGTCGTACGCACCGAAGGAACACTCTCGCGAAACTTTCTAACCGCAACTACCAGCGGTCATTCCGACCGGAGCAGGCCGACGCCTTTTCCTCTCGTTCATCCGCGAACGAGTCGGTCTGCGAAGCGGAGGAATCTCGCTTCCATCCGTCGCACCTCTATCGACGTTTTGCTGAGCAATAGCGCCGGGTCAGATTGCTTGCTTCCCACGTCGCCACCTTCTATGCTCCCGGTATGTTTCGCGCCCCGCGCAAATTAAATTCCGAGCCGGAGTTATACGACACCGCAGTCCGCGCATTAGTGCGCCGCGCCCATTCCGTCCACGAAATGAAGAGATCGCTGGAACGGCGCACCGACGACAAAGCCATGGTCAAGTCCGTGCTCGACCGCCTGAAACGTCAAGGAATGATCGATGATGCGCGCTATGCGAAACAATTTACCCGCCAGCACGCTGAAATCCGCAAACAGGGCAAGTTTCGCATCGCCAGAGAGCTGCGCGCCCGCGGTATCCCGGACCGTCATATCGATTCAGCTCTCGAAGAGTCCGCCAAAGAGATCGACGAGCGCGCCGTTGTCCGTCATCGCATCCAGAAGAAACTCAAATTATTTCGCGGCGAAATCGATGACCGCAAAATCGCCTCCTTGTTCCGCAGCTTGCTCCGCGCCGGTTTCGCTTCTGACGTAGTTCGCAACGAATTGCGCGCAGTGACCCGCGAAGATGTCCCCGCGATCGAAAATGTCGTTGATGAAGAATTGGCGTAAACAACAGCGAAAAGCCTTAATCTCTCGCTTCTCTTGGAGCCTATTCCCTGCTCTGCGATAATATTCTGATGATTACTTACGCGATCTGAGGCTCACGTGACTGGCAACGAAATCCGCGCTACATTCTTAAAATTCTTCGAACAAAACGGCCATCGCGTCGTGCCCAGCAGCTCCCTCGTCCCCCATGGCGATCCCACGTTGCTCTTTACCAACGCCGGAATGAATCAGTTCAAAGAAGTTTTTCTCGGCCTCGAACAGCGCGATTACAAACGCGCCACCACCGCCCAAAAAGTCGTACGCGCAGGCGGCAAGCACAACGACCTCGAAAATGTTGGCTTCACCAAACGCCATCACACCTTTTTTGAAATGATGGGTAATTTTTCTTTTGGCGATTACTTCAAGAAGGAAGCCGTTGCATTCGCCTGGGAGCTCGTCACCTCCCCGGACTGGTTCGCCCTCGACAAATCCAAACTTTACGTCACCGTCTTCGGCGGCGCCGAAATCGCCCCCGGAACCTTGCTGGGCGTTGATGAAGAAGCAAAATCTTTTTGGCTCGGCCAAAACGTTCCGTCCGAGCGCATCGTCCCCATACCCGGCCTGAAAGAAAATTTCTGGGCCATGGGCGATACCGGCCCCTGCGGACCCTGTAGCGAAATCCATTACGACATGGGCGCCATCGCCTCTGACGAAGGCCACGCCGACTGCCAGTTCCCCTGCGATTGCGGCCGCTTCGTCGAAATCTGGAATCTCGTCTTCATGCAATTCAATCGCGACTCTTCCGGCAAAGTTGATCCCCTGCCGAAGCCTTCCATCGATACCGGTGCAGGCCTCGAACGACTCGCCGCTGTAATTCAAGGCAAGCTGAGCAATTTCGACACGGACTTATTTCAACCCTTGATACAAAAGGCTGGCGAGCTCACCGGCACGCGCTACGGCAAAAATCCGGACTCCGACGCGTCTCTCCGCATCATCGCCGATCACTCCCGCGCCGCTACATTTCTAGTTTCCGACGGCGTCGTACCCTCCAACGAAGGCCGCGGTTACGTCCTCCGCAAAATTATTCGCCGTGCCTTGCGCCACGCCAATCTCTTGCAGGCCGCTGCTAGCGTGCCAGCGACGGTTCTCCCCGCAATGGCTGACGCGGTGAAGCTCGAAATGGGCGCCGCCTACCCTGAACTGGAAGAAGATTTCGCCCGAGTCCAACAAATCTTGCTGGGCGAAGAACAACGCTTCTCTCGCACCATCACCGTCGGCCTCAAAAAATTTGCCGAATTTACCGGCGATGGCACGCAAGCCGCGACTCGCGATACCAAGTCAGCTTCGCTCTCCGGCGAAAAAACCTTCATGCTTTACGACACCTACGGCCTGCCGCGCGATTTCCTCGAAGACCTCGCCCGCGACTCAGGCATCACCGTCGAATGGCCTTCGTTCGAACGTGCCATGCAAGAGCAGCGCACTCGTGCGCGCGCTTCCTGGAAAGGCACGTCCAAGGAAAGCGTCAATCCCGCCTACGCAAAAATTGCGGATACTTTCAAAACCGAGGCGTGCTTTTATTTCGGTACTACCTCCAAAGATGCCCGCATCGAGGCGATCATCACCAAAAACGGTTCCGTCAATGAACTCAAAGCCGGCGAAAGCGGCGAAGTCGTGCTCGATCGCACCTCCATCTACGCCGAATCCGGCGGCCAGATGGCCGACATCGGTGGCTTCTACGACCATTCCGGCACGCAACGCCTCGCTGACGTAAGCGGCGCGTTTTATCCTGTAGCCGGACTCGTAGCCCATCGTGTCACCGCGAAAGAGACCCTCCACGTGAGCGACCGGGTCACCGTCATCGCTGACGCCCAGCGTCGCACACATATCATGCGCAATCACAGTGGGACACATCTCATAAATGCCGCGTTGCGCAACACCCTCGGCACTCACGTTAAACAAGCCGGATCCTTAAATTCGCCAGAACGCCTGCGTTTTGATTTCACTCATTTCGCGGCTGTCGACCCTCAGGAGCTTCGCGACATCGAGCAACAGGTTAACGAAGAAATTCGTGTGAACACCGCGGTCGAAACCAACGTCACTTCTCTCGAAGACGCCTTAGCCTCCGGCGCCCTGGCCTTTTTCGGCGACAAATATCCCGAGCACAACGTTCGCGTGGTAACCATTCCCGACCCCCAGGCCCCCCGCGGCTTTTACAGTAAGGAACTTTGCGGCGGTACGCACGTCCACCGCATAGGCGACGTCGGCGTCCTGAAAATCATCGGTGAACAATCCGTCGCTGCCGGCGTCCGCCGTATAGAAGCTGTAACCGGCGCCGGTGCGCTCGAGCATTACCAGAATCAGGCGCGTCTCTTGAGCCAGCTCGCCAGTCAACTAAACGTCGGTGAAGACGCCCTTCTCAGCACTGTCGAAAAACTCTCGCAAACCGCGAAGCAGCTAGAGAAAGAATTAGAGTCACAGAAGCGCAAAGGCGCGTTAGGCCAACTCGACGAACTCGCCGCCAAAACTCAGCTCATCAAAGGCGTAAAAGTACTAGCCGCTGAAGTCGCCAACGTAGACCGCGACGGCCTGCGGCAGCTGGTCGACAGCCTTCGCCAGAAACTGGGTTCCGGCGTCATCGCCCTGGGTATGCCCGATGGCGACCAAGTAGCCCTGATCGTAGCCGTAACTAAGGACCTGACCTCTAAAGTCCACGCTGGCAAGCTGATACAGGCGCTCGCCAAGCAGGTAGGCGGTTCCGGCGGTGGCCGCCCGGACCTCGCAGAGGCTGGCGGAAAAGACACATCCGCTCTAAATAGTACCCTCCGTTCTATTCCGTCCCTTCTTGAGCCGTTGCTATAATCGCGCAGCGCTGGAAAGAGGGTCCGTGGGCTCTCAGACTGCTTTGTTCGGGCATTAATCGCCCAGCGTCCCCTCAAAAACTGCGACAAGTAATCCGCTTTCTTAACTCGTCGCGAACACCAAATTCGATTTGAACACCAGCCTTCCCTGGCCCTTATGTCAAAGCTCACCGCACTCTCGGCAACCCTAGCTCTAGGAGCGCTTATCTTGTTGGCATTGCCAGTTGATGCACAAATTAGTGCCAGCACGGACCTTAGTGGGCGTCGTCTGTTTATCAACACCGATCCCCCGGTAAAAATCAACCTCGGCGCCGCAAAGCACACCAATTTCTACCTGCCGCGCGAAGCTCCTTTCGCGGGACGTACCCATCCGTCGGTCTACATGGATCGCGACGGCGTCGAAAAACTGGTTCGCGAAGCAGCCGACCGCCATCGCGTCGACCCTGCACTGATCCGTGCTGTAATCCAGACTGAGTCCAACTGGAACCCCGCTGCCTATTCGAACAAAGGCGCCGGTGGCCTTATGCAGCTGATTCCCACTACCGCGCGCCGCTTCGGCGTAAATGACGTCTTCAACCCGCAACAGAATATCGACGGTGGGGTTCATTATCTTAAGACGCTTCTGGACCGCTATAATGGCAACCTGGACATGGCTTTAGCGGCGTACAATGCAGGTGAAGGGGCGGTCGACCGGGCCCATGGCATTCCGGCTTTCCGCGAAACTCGGAATTACGTGCAGAGAGTGCAGAATGCTTACTTCCAGCCCGGCTCCGGACGCCTTACCGATTCTTGGCTACGCCCGCGTCCTATTCGACGAGAGACTGATTCGAACGGTCGAATTATTTTCAACAATGACTGAGGCAAAGAATCATCTAACGACGTAGTGTGTCGTTTGCGAGCGACTCCGAAAAGAAAATGCCGAGCGCGATTCCATCCGCCGCAAAACATCTCAAAAAGATATTCGCCCTCGTTTCGCCGTTTTTCATCCTGCTGTGTCTCTACCCCGGCTTAATCGCCTCCGCATCACCTTCAGCGCCCACGGCCACCGTAAGGCGCCAGGCCGCCGCGCAATTCCAGCGCGCTGAGCAATTGCGCACCACCTTAAATCTCAAACCCGTAACTAAGCGAACCCTCGGCGATTATCGCCAGGTGGTTTCCAGCTATCGTCGCGTTTACCTGATCACTCCGCGAGCCAACGAAGTGCCCGAGGCTTTGATAGCCATCGCCCAGCTCTACACCGAAATGGGTGAGCGTTTTGGCCGCAACTATTATCAAAACGCCGCAGACTCCTACCGTTTTCTGTTGCGTGAATATCCAGGCAGCCGCCACGTTCCTGACGCCATGCTGGTCTGCGCGAAGCTCCAGCGCGATCAGCTTGCCGATTATTCTGGCGCCACTCAGACTTATAAGGATTTTCTTAAGCGCTTTCCACGCTCCCCCCGCAAGCTCGAAGCTCAGGAAGGCGTCGCCGAATTGGCATTACTGGAAAATAGCTCCAAGCCCTCGCCTGACAAAGAGAAAGATAAAGCCACCTCCGACGCTGCGATCGCAGAAGCCGTCTTTCCGAAGGATGAATCGAGTGAGGCCCTTCCGCCTTCGCCAACGGCATCCCACTCCGTTGGCGTTCCCAGGCTGCGCCGCATTCGCAGCGCCGTAACGGAAGACGCCACGCGCGTAACCATCGACCTGGAAGATGTCGTGCATTACAACTCTGGACGCTTAGAAAATCCTGAGCGGATTTTTTTCGACCTGCGTGAAGCGCGACTCACTCCAGAAGTTGCCCGCGAAGTGGCCCACGAAAATGCCAACGTAGATGGCGACGTGCTAACCGCCATTCGCGCGGCGCAAAATCACGCCGGAGTCGTCCGGATCGTCCTGACTGTAAACCGCGTCAAGGAATACGTAGCCTCCGTCTCGCCCAATCCGCCGCAACTTTTGATCGATCTCTACCGCAAGCAGCCGCCGCCGGCAATACTGAAAATCGCCCGCGCTTCTCATAACTCCTCCAATATCCACGGGACCACCGAACTCCGCGGCCCCGAGGCGAGCACCATTGAGCCGGAAGGCATGAGCGACACTCTTGTTCGCCCTTCCCAGCCCGCCGCCCTGAAAGTATCCAAGGGCACATCCAAACCGGATCTTGATCAGCCCGCCATCGCCCCGCAACCAACTCACGACGGCCAATCCACGCTTACGCGCGCCCTCGGACTCAAAATCGGCCGCATCGTGATTGACGCCGGTCACGGCGGCCATGATACCGGCACGATCGGTCCAACCGGCTTGATGGAGAAAGATTTGTGCCTGGATGTGGCCCTGCGTCTCAGTAAAATTATCAAACAGCGTTTACCCGGCGCGGAAGTTGTCTTGACCCGTTCCGATGATTCTTTTATTCCCCTTGAAGAGCGCACCGCCATCGCCAATGAAGCGCATGCCGATCTCTTTATCTCCATTCACGCCAACTCCAGCCAGGATCACGGCGCCCGCGGTATTGAAACTTATTATCTAAATTTGAAGGGGTCGCCAGAAGCCATGGAAGTGGCTGCGCGAGAGAACGCCGTCGCCAACGTGGGTATTCACGACCTCGAAGATCTCGTCAAGAAAATCGCGCGGAACGAAAAAATTGACGAATCCAGAGAATTCGCTGAGGACATTCAAGCTTCGCTTTCCCAACGCGTGCAAAAAGCCAACAAAACCGTCAAGAATCGTGGCGTCCGCAAAGCTCCTTTCGTGGTGTTGATCGGCGCGGACATGCCTTCGATCCTTACCGAGATCTCTTTCCTCAGCAATCCCGCCGACGAACAACTTCTCAAACAGCCTGAAAACCGGCAAAGAGTCGCTGAGGGCTTATACCAGGGCGTCGCCAGTTATTTGCAGAGCCTCAATAGCGTCACCTTCAATGGCGCCTCCAAGCCCGCGCCTCCCCGCTCCACCAGCGCCAAACTTGAACATTCGCCCAACGCACAGTAACCTTGTTGCATCTATTTGATTAGCCCTATGTCGACCCGCTCATTGCTGCCACGACGATTACTGCCCGCTTCGTTCGTGATTGCCCTTCTCCTGTTGGTGCCATCCCTCCGCGCCGAAGACGTTCTTGCGGCGCATTTCGGCAAATGGACGGCAAGTAATGCGGTTCAGTCACCCGCCATCCCCGCTAACACGAAAGACATACTCACCGAATCTGGATTGGAAAGCGCGGAAACGCGAGCGTACTCGAACGGCAATGCCGCCGTCACTCTCACCATCTACCGTTTGCACGATTCCAGCGGCGCGTATGAAGCCTATACATTCTTTCAAGACCCACAAAACAGTTGCCCACAATCCAGCTCCCTAACGCCGTGCTCCACGCCCGTTGATGCTTCCTCGGACAAAAAGCGGGTCGCCCTGGTTGGAAATATTTTGATCGTCATCGACAACTCTGGTGCTCTGGCCTCCAATGATTTGGACGCCTTGTCCAAACAAATTAACGCCAGAGCAGATCAGACCCCGCCACCGCCAATACCGTACTATTTGCCGAAGCATGACCTTATTCCTGGAACAGAAAAGTATGCTTTGGGCCCAGCTGCGTTTCGCTCTGCCCTTTCGACTCTTAACCGGCCCGATTATCGCGCATTATCCGGCGCCGCCGGCTTTTCTTCCGGTGCCGAAGCTATGTTTGCGCAGTATCAAAAACAAGGCGACGCCGCCGTAGTTCTGCTCATCGATTACCCCACCCCGCAACTCGCTGGCTTGCACTGGAAGCATCTCGAGCAGGCTCTTCCTTTTTCAGCGAATGCCGATCGAACTTCCATCGAACGCAAAGGCACGCTCCTCGCCATCGTCCTAGCCCCGACATCGCGCGCCTACGCGGCTCGCCTTCGCGACGCTGTTAATTACGAAACCCAAGTAACCTGGAACGAGCCGACTCACACCATCACCGATCCCCCGATAACCACCGTGCTCGCCAAAATCATCATTGCCACTGGCGTCTTCATGCTGGTCGCCATCGTGTTTGGCGTGGCATTCGGCGGAGTGCGCGTCCTGATGAAATCCCTCTTTCCCGGAAAGGTCTTCGATCGCCCCGAGCAGATGGACGTCTTGCAGTTGGGTCTCTCCGGCAAACGTATCAATTCCCGCGATTTTTATTAAAAAGAGCCCACCAATCGCTAATTTCGAACGTAACAAATAGTGTCCGCCTGCGTATAAATAGACAGCCTCAACCTCGACTTGGTGACAGACTTATCGTGGCGTACACTTTTCGGTATCTTTGACGGAGAAACCCCCAAACTATGCCCGGTAGCGGCACCAGAATCTCATCGAACTCTGTCCGTTTGAAATTGGCACTTTGCTTCACGTTACTGCTTGCACTGGCCGCCGGTTGCCAAAAAGGTCCAGCGGGTCCCGCCGGACCTGCCATGCAGGCCATGCCCGTACAAGTGCAAATCGTCCAAGCGCAGAAAATTTCCGACAGCAGTGAATACCTTGCCATCCTGAAATCGCGCCACTCCGCCGCTATCAATCCCCAGGTCGAAGGCCAAATTACTAAAATCTTTGTGAAGTCCGGCGACCGCGTCAAAGCCGGCACTCCGCTCCTGCAGATCGATCCCCTGAAGCAGCAAGCCACCTTAGGCAGCCAGGTAGCCAGCCATGCAGCGCAGGAAGCCAATCTTCGCTATGCCCAGACGCAGCTTGAGCGTGAACGAAAACTTTATGAAGCCGGAGTTGTAAGCAAGCAGGAATTTGACAATGCTGAGACCGCTCATGACGCCGCTGTCGCGCAGCTCAAGTCCCTTGGCGAGCAGGTGAATCAGCAGCAAGTCGAGCTGCACTACTACCGAGTGGCCGCTCCCATGGCTGGAATCATCGGTGATATTCCCGTGCGCGAAGGCGACCGAGTCGCCGTCACTACCCTGCTGACCACCGTTGACGAACCCGGCACTCTCGAAGCCTACATTTACGTCCCGGCAGAGCGCGGCAAAGATCTTCACGTTGGCCTGCCAGTTCACTTGCTGGACGAATCCGGCAAGCCCGTCAGCGACGCGCGCATCACTTTCATTTCTCCCGAGGTTGATAACGACACGCAAACTATCTTGGCCAAAGCCTCCATTGAAAATCCTAAAGGCCAATTGCGCGTCTCCCAGCAAATGCGCGCTCAAGTTGTCTGGAGCAATCACCAAGGTCCCGTCGTTCCAGTTTTGTCGGTAACTCGAATCAATGGGCGTTTCTTTGTGTTCGTGGCCGTGAAAGACGCTACCGGGACATTCGCCCGTCAAAAAGGCCTGACCATCGGCGACACCGTCGGCAATGATTATGTGGTCCTGGACGGCGTGAAGCCCGGTGACCATCTCATCGTTTCTGGCACCCAATTTTTGCAGGACGGCATGCCTGTCGCCGAACAAATACAGAATGCTAGCGCCGCACCCGCTCCTGACAACACGGAGAAGGATGCCGGACACCAGGCCCGCTGAGACATGCCTATAGCGACTCATACCTCACGGAAGGCGGATCCTCGGTTTGTTTGTTGATTTCTTTATCAACCGCCCCGTATTTTCCACTGTTTGCGCCTTGATGATTATTCTCGGTGGCGCAATTTCCATCCCTTCTCTTCCCGTTGCCGAATTTCCGGACCTCGCACCGCCACAAGTGGTAGTTTCCAGCGGCTACATCGGTGCAAACGCGCAGACCGTCGAATCCGCCGTCACTATCCCGCTGGAACAAGCCATCAATGGCGTGCAGGGCATGAAGTACATCAGTTCGACGAGCGGCAACGACGGCTCCAGCCAAATCACCGTTACTTTCGACGTGACCCGTGATGTAGACCTGGCCTCCGTCGATGTCCAGAATCGCGTCAACCAGGCCCTCGGCCGATTGCCAAACACCGTAAAAAACACAGGCGTGATCATCACCAAACAACTCGGCGGCTTCGTTTTCGGTGCCGGCGCGTATTCCCCGGACGGCACCTACGATAGTTTGTTCATCAGCAATTACATAGATCTTTACGTCAGAGATGCCGTCAAGCGCGTTCCGGGAGTGGGCGATGTATTTATTTTTGGTGAACGCAAATACGCCATGCGTTTGTGGCTTGATCCCGGACGCATGGCTCAGCGTGGCTTATCTGCGACGAACGTGCTCAACGCCCTGCAAGAGCAAAACGTTCAAGTCGCTGCAGGCCAGGTTGGTCAACCTCCGGTGCCTCCGGGACAAGCTTTTCAGATTAGCGTTCGCGCCATCGGCCGTCTCAGCGAGCCTTCAGAATTCGAAAATATTATTCTCAAGACCGGCGCGAACGGCACCCTCGTCCGCTTGAAAGACGTCGGCCACGCGGAACTGGGCGCCGAAGACTACGGAACCGTCCTCACCTTCGACGGCCATGAAGCCGTTGGTTTCGGAGTAACCCAACTTCCCGGCGCGAACGCGCTCGACGTTGACCGGCTCGCAAAAGAAGAGTTGCTGCGCCTCTCCAAGACATTTCCACCTGGCCTTAAAGCCGCCGTCGCTTTCGACACCACCACGGTCATCGGCGAATCCATCAGAGACGTGCTTATCACCTTGCTCCAGGCCATCCTGTTGGTGGTCTTCGTCATTTTCATATTTCTTCAGGATTGGCGCAGCACCCTCATTCCCGCCGTCACCATCCCGGTCTCTCTCGTCGGCGCATTTATTTTCGTGAAGCTTCTCGGCTTCTCCATCAACACCCTGACTCTGTTCGGCATCACTCTCGCTACAGGCTTGGTCGTCGATGACGCCATTGTGGTCATCGAAAACGTGGAGCGCCACATCGCTGAGGGCATCACTGAGCCCCACAACGCCGCTTCAGTAGCCATGAAAGAAGTGGCTGGCGCGGTGGTCGCAACCTCCCTGGTTCTCGTGGCCGTCTTCGTGCCAGTTGCATTGTTCCCCGGCACCACCGGCATCCTGTTTCGCCAGTTCGCTCTGACCATCGCCTTCTCCGTAGCCATTTCCGCTTTCAACGCGCTCACTCTCACCCCCGCGCTTTCCGCGATTTTGCTCGGTCATCACCGCGAACGCGCCCAAGGCAGCATCTTTAGAGCCTTCAATCGCGTCGTCGCATCCGGCACCAACGCCTACAGCAAAACCGTCCGAGGCGTCATCGGCTGGCGTTTCGCTGCCGGGCTCGTCTTCTTCGCGCTGCTCGGTGTTACTTACTGGATCTACCAGAAAGTTCCTCGCGGATTCATTCCGGAGGACGATCAGGGCTACATCATTATGATCGTCCAGTCTCCGCAAGGCGCGTCGGTGGACTACACGAAAAATATCTGCACCCAGGTAGAAAAGGTGCTAACCGGGGTTCACGAAGTCGACAGCATATTTTCTATCACCGGGTTCAGTTTCTCTGGCAGCGCCCCAAATCGTGGCATCGTTTTCGCTAGCCTCAAGCCCTTTTCGGAACGCAAAGGGGACGAGCACTCTTCTGCCGGCATTATTGAGCGTCTTCGCCCCCAATTGTTTGGTATTCCCGGAGCATTGGTAATTCCCTTCAATCCGCCGGCCGTGCAGGGTCTGGGACAATTTGGCGGCTTTCAATTTGAGCTTGAGGATCTGGGCCGCAATTCGCTGCAAGGCATCGCCGATGCCTCTAATAAACTGGTCGCGGAGGGCAACAGCAGTAAAACATTGGCCGGCTTGTTCACAAGTTTCACCGCCAACGACCCGCAATACTTCGTGCGCCTTGATCGCGAAAAAGCCAAGAGCCTTCAGGTTCCCCTGAATCAAATCACCGACGCGCTTCAGGTGTACATGGGCTCGGTGTATATAAACGATTTCGATTTCAACAACCGTTCTTACCGCGTCTACATTCAAGCCGACGGCCGTTTCCGCTCCAACGCTAAAGATATCGACCAGTATTACGTGCGTTCCGACACGGGAAAGACGATTCCGCTCGATGACCTGGTCACTGTCGAGCAAACCGCGAATCCTCAGGTCATCAGCCACTACAATCTGTTCAGATCCGCGGAAATTGATGGCTCCGCCGCACCAGGACGCAGTTCCGGCGATGGCATCGCCGACATGGAAGCGCTGGCGAGAAAAAGCCTTCCCAATGGCATGACTTTCGAATGGAGTGGTCTCTCTCTGGAAGAATTGCAATCCGGCGGCAAAGCCACAATTTTATTCGGGCTTGGTCTGGTCGTCGTGTATCTCACGCTGGCCGCGCAATACGAAAGTTTCGTGCTGCCCTTCATCGTCCTGCTAGCCGTTCCTGTCGCGCTACTCGGCGCGATCGGCTTGCAGGCGCTACGTGGTTTGCAGAACGATGTCTATTGCCAGATCGGTCTCGTAATGCTGATCGGTCTCGCCAGCAAAAACGCTATTCTGATCGTCGAATTCGCCGAACAGTTGCGCGCTCAGGGCATGTCCATAGTAGACGCCGCCGTCGAAGCCGCACGCATACGCCTTCGCCCCATCCTGATGACCTCGTTGGCATTTATCTTGGGCGTTCTTCCGCTGGTGTTAGCTCAAGGTGCGGGAAGAGCAGGCCGCATCTCCGTGGGCACCACAGTGTTCGGCGGCATGCTGGCTGCCACAACGCTTAACCTGATTTTCATTCCCGTACTTTACGTAATTGTGAAGACGATCGTGCCAGGCCGCACCCAAACTAAAGCAATCTCCGGCGCGCAGCCTGCATCACCTCACGCCTGAGTACGTATTTGCGATTTGCAGGTCGTTGATTCGTGATTCTTGCTCTGGCAGCGGCGATTCACGGTTTAGCTATTTGCTCGTCGGCTGGCTTGAGAAGTATTGATCAAGGCTCGCCTTGATCTCCTCAACGCATCTTTGAACGTTCCGGTCCAACGCCGCGACCATCGCCGGCACATCTTTGCCGCTCACCGGTTCATCATGGTTGTAATAATGCGACCACACTGTTGCGCCGGACTTGACCTCTTTCAAGTCATATTCCGCTGTTACTCGCGCCTGAAGAGGCTCGCCGGCAACCTCCTTGAAATCGTACAATCTACCGTGTAGGACGTAGTCCGCATGGCTGCTACTGCGCTGCAAAGAAACATCCCGGTAACGGCCCGAAGCCCGCAGATCTCGCAGCAACACTTCCTCAATCATCTCCGCTGGAGGTTCGCTCCAACGCTGATATTCGTATGTGCCCATTCGCTGCGTCCCAGCGCTATAAACGATGCGGTCTTCGCGATAGAGATGCGACGCCACCAGCGGCCCCAGCGCCAGAGAAACGCCCGACGCGTTCGACTCAGCGTGTGGTTTCTCTGCCGGCACCGTCAATTGATAATATTGCATCGGATGGGCCCCACCGCATCCTGCTGCCATTCCCCCAAGCGTCAACGCCAACACCCAACACGCCGGTTTTACATTGTTCCAACGAAAAATATTTCGACGGTTCCCGTTTGTGTGGCGGCCATTCGAACCCAAAGTTCTGGTCTTCATTGCCGCTCGCCCGTTCTGTGCTCGCGAGGACTGCTCGCTCGCAACAAAGTGTACGGCTTGTTCCTGATCGTCTTTGTGAACTCCTTCAGGTTTTCGCTCGCGTCCCGGAAGTTTCCGAGCATCTCATCGATATTGTCCGAGTTCACGTCCAGCGTCTGATCAATTCGCCCGGTCAAATCGGTAACATTAGTCAACGACTTCCTCAGTTCCAGCACTGCCTGGCGAACGTCCGCCCGATTTTCTCCAATCAAGCCGTCCACGTGCTCCAAAGTCTTGTTGGCTTCCGCCGAGGTCTTGCGCAAATCTTCAAGCAGCGGCCCCAACTTCTCGCTGCTCGCATTAATATGCCCAATCGTGGCTTTTATCGCCGGACGATTTTCCGCCAGCATGTGATGGGCTTGCGCCAACGTTCCCGACAGATTCGACCGATTGTCATCGTTCAAAAGATCGTTGACCCGCGCAATAGTTACTTTCAATTCCGTCGCGCGATCATTTAAGGTGTGCAAAAGCTGTTGCGCCTCGGGAGCCAGATCATTGATCCGTTCCGTGATGGCGTTCAAATCTAGATACCGGTCCGCCGGCAGTGTCGCGCCATCCTTCGCCAACTCCGCCTGCGGACTTCCCGGCACGATCTCCAAATGGTTATCCCCGAGGGGACTCATGCTCATGATCCTGACGTGGCTATCCGTCTTGACCGGTAAATCGGTTTGCACTGCTAGCGTGATTTCTATATTCGCCGGGTTTTGCGGATTAATGCGCAACTTCTCTACACGCCCGACTTTCGGCCCGCCCGCGTAGCGCACCGTCGAACCCACTTCCAGGCCTCCAGCGAACGGAAAGTATGCATGAAATGATTTCGCCGTTCGCCCGAAAGCCCCGGTGATGCCAAACACCGTCGCGACCAGAACCACCGTCGCGACAATTACAAATAATCCCACTAGTGCTTGTTCCCGTCTTGTCTCCATCACGCACTCCTTTTGGCTATGGCATCCCGGCTGTGGCCCGACTGCTTGGTCAACATCTGCAAATAATCCATTTCCCGCGCTACTTCTGGTTCCGGCACCCGATCCAGAAACTGTCGCAATCGCGGCTGCGTGCTGTTCCGCATTTCGTCCACGCTCCCGATAGCCTCAACATTTCCTTTGTCGATCAGCACCATGCGGTCCGCAATCAGAAAGGCGCTGGCCAGCTCGTGCGTGACCACGATAATAGTCATCTTGAATGCCCGCTTCAATTCCAGAATTAACTGATCGATGCCCGCCGCAATGATCGGATCGAGTCCCGCCGACGGTTCATCGAAAAATAAAATCTCCGGATCCATCGCCAAAGCGCGCGCCACCGCCGCGCGCTTCTTCATGCCTCCGCTCAGTTCGGAAGGTTTGTAATCTTCAAACCCTGCTAACCCTACCTGCTCTAATTTCAACCGCAGCATAATCTCTATAGTTGAATCTTCCAACTTGGTGTGCTCGCGCAACGGCAGCGCCACATTCTCACCGACAGTCATGGACCCGAACAACGCGCTCCCTTGAAATGACATTCCCAGCTTCTTGCGAATCTCGTCCATGTCTTCGGCAGAAGCGGTAGCGATATTTTTTCCCCGTAGAATCACTTCTCCGGAACTCGGCTTTTCCAGTCCCACCAACGTTCGCAGCAGCGTGCTCTTCCCCGACCCCGAGCCGCCTAGAATCACCATCGTCTCGCCGCGCATCACGTCGAAACTGACGCCATGCAATATTTCGCGCTCCCCATAACTTACTCGGAGGTCCCGCAACGAAATCATTACTTCCGGCGAAACGTTGTCGTCTAATTCTTCGATCATGAAAGAATTCCCGGTTAATGCTCACTCACAAAAAAGAACAGCGCGGTAAATATTAAATCCACCACGACCACTAAAAAAATCGACATCACTACCGCTCTGGTCGTGGAACGTCCCACTTGTTCCGGACCAGCGCCCGTGGCCAATCCTTCGTGACAACCTACCGCCGTTATGGTCACGCCAAACATCACACTCTTCACCAGACCGCTGATAATGTCACGCAGGAAAAGTGCATCCACCGAGGCCTGGATATAACGAACAAAAGTGAAATCCGCCTGGGCTACGCCAAACAATGCGCCGCCTAATACCCCCATGAAGTTCGCCCAAATGGTCAGGCACGGCAGCATGACGATCATGGCCAGAAATTTTGGCGTCACCAAAAAATGGATGGGATTGACCGCCATGGTTTCCAGCGCGTCAATTTCTTCGGTAACTTTCATCGTGCCGATTTCCGCCGCAAACGCCGATCCCGACCGTCCGATCACCACGATGGCGGTGATCAAGGGACCCAGCTCCCGCGTCATTGAAATCGCCACGGCGCTGGCCACAAAACTGATCGCTCCGAATTTTCGCAATTCGTAAGCGCTTTGCAGCGCCAGAATCAATCCGATAAAAAAGGTGATCAGTGAAAGGATAGGTAATGCGCGGACTCCCACATCCAGGGCCTGTGAGATAGCCCGCTGCACACGAATAGGTTTTCCCTGGAAAGGAGCGACAAACGTGTAATACGCGGCTTTACCGCCCAAATCCGCTAGTGAGCCTAGATATTCAAGGCCACCTATGACGCCTGAACCGATTTGAGCGACGAACGCCAAGAGCCCTCGATCTTACGTGCCACTGTCCGTTGAATCTAAGCCAAAGCCTGTTGTTCGTTATCGAATACTTCAAAAATTTTTATCAACCGGGACAGTTGTAACACTTCTCTTGCCGATGGGCTCAAGCCATACAAAATAAAACGCAATCCCTGGTCGCGTGCGGCCTTCAATCCTTCTACGAGCGAAGCCACACCCGAGCTGTCGATATAGCGCACGCCCGTTAAATTCAGAATTACCCGCGGCGTCTTGGTTTCCTTCAGTTCCTTTAGCAATACCTTGCGCAACTCTGGGGAGTTGGCGAGATCAATGTGTCCTGTGATGTCGAAGATTGTGACCTGGTCTAACCGGCGAGCGGCAATCTGCAAAGTTACTCTCCTTGGGATTTCTGAGCTTTTTCTTCTGTACTGAAATATTTCACCAACCGCAGCCGGTTCGTACTGTTTTCGCGACTGTGCTCCATTACATCCATGCTGTCTCGAATGAAATGCAGTCCCAGCCCCCCAGGTTTGACTTCATCCAGGGACCGAGCAGTCAGTTTTTTTTGATCGAAGGGCGCACCTTGGTCGAGCAACTCGATTTCCAGACCTTCGCGTTGTATCCCGTTTACCATGCCTGAGATTCGCTTGCAAGACACGTCAATGCGTTTGTCCGGGCTGCTTCCATAGGCATGGCGCATCACGTTGGCCACCGCTTCGTCCACCGCGCGCGTTATGGCGCGACACTCCGGAGGTGAAAACCCAATCACTTCCGTCAATCGTTCCATCGCAGCGCGTACTACGCATAGCAGCTGTGGATCGCTCGCTAACGTCAGGTCCAATAGAAGCCCACTTTTGTGCAATCGCTCAACTCCCTGCGACTCCACGAGTATTTTATACTCGCGTCGTTTACGTAACGCCTTGGAAATCAGGGGACTAAGGGAGACACAATCGTGCATACGGCCTCAAAAGTCAATGCCATCTCCATCACCGACCAATTCCACCGGAATCGGTGCCGACGTAGCCCGCTCCCTTAAGGATTGCTTCTCACTTCTACGTGACGGCACCGCCTGCAGGTAATTTAGAATCTTAATAGCTGCTTCAAAGGAGCCTCAGGGTGTCATTGCGAATTGAAGACTACGGAATGATCGGTGACTGCCATACCGCCGCGTTGGTTTCGCGAGAAGGCTCTATAGATTGGCTGTGCCTACCAAGTTTCGATTCCGCCGCTTGCTTCGCCGCGCTTCTCGGCACGCAAGAACACGGCTACTGGCTGATAACGCCCGACTGCCCAATCAAGCGTATTCATCGCCGCTACCGGGAAGACACTCTTATCCTGGAGACTACCTTTGAAACAGAAGCTGGCACCGTAACGCTCATCGATTGCATGACGCCTACCACCAACACCCCTGATCTCTTGCGTCAGGTCGTGGGTCAAAGCGGCAAAGTGCCCATGAAAATGGCGTTGGCTATTCGCTTCGATTACGGATCAATCGTTCCCTGGGTGCGCAAAACAGACGATGGTCTCATCGCCATTGCCGGACCCGACACTCTCCGCCTTCGTACGCCGATCGAGCTTTCTGGTGAAAATTTTCATACCACCTCCAAGTTTACGGTTTCTGCCGGACAGAAGATTCCATTCGAGATTTGTTGGTATGCGTCGCATAGAGAAGAGCCGCAGTTTCTCGATTTCGAAAAGACCATCGCGGACACCGAAAAATGGTGGCGCGAGTGGACCGGACGTTGCACCTTCCCGGGTCCATCGAAACCGGCGGTAACCCGTTCGCTCATCACTTTGAAGGCCCTCACGTACGCGCCCACCGGCGCCATCGTCGCCGCGCCCACGACTTCCCTTCCCGAATTGATTGGCGGCGTTCGCAACTGGGATTATCGTTTTTGCTGGGTGCGTGACGCTACCCTCTCTCTTCACGCCTTGATCATCGCAGGGTACCTGGAGGAAGCTCGCGATTGGCGTGAGTGGATCATGCGCGCGGTTGCTGGCAAGCCCTCCGAACTCAACATCGTTTATGGGTTGCGCGGCGAACGACGCCTTACGGAACTGGAACTTCCGTGGCTTCCGGGCTATGAAAATTCCGCCCCCGTGCGAACCGGCAACGCCGCTTACAATCAGCTTCAACTTGACGTCTACGGCGAAATCATTGACACGCTTTATCTTTGCCGAGAGGCCGGCATTAAGCCCTATGATAAAGACGTGTCCCCTGGAATTGGACGCGCACTCCTCGACCATCTGGAAACCTCGTGGGAAGAGCCTGACGAGGGCATTTGGGAAGTTCGCGGGCCTCGCAGAAATTTTACCCATTCCAAAATGATGGCTTGGGTGGCCATGGATCGTGCCGTAAAGAGTGCCGAGCAGGGCTGGGTGCCCGATTCCCCGACTGAAAAGTGGCGAAACCTTCGCGATAAAATTCATGCGGACGTCTGCAACAACGGCTTCGATGCTGAGCTGAATTCTTTCGTGCAGTTTTACGGCTCGAAACATCTCGATGCCAGCTTATTGATGATGGCTATTGTCGGCTTTCTTCCGACAAACGATCCACGCCTTCGCGGAACCGTTGATGCCATAGAAAAACATTTGCTTTCCGAGGATGGTTTCGTTAGTCGCTATACGCTAGACCCTGCAGTTGATGGATTACCGCACGGCGAGGCCGCTTTTATTCCGTGCACTCTCTGGCTCGCGGACAATTACGCTTTCCAGGGACGTCATCAAGAAGCGCACGAGGTCTTCGAACGCGTATTGGCTATTCGCAACGATCTCGGCTTACTGTCCGAAGAATACGATCCCGTGGACAAGCGGCTTTTGGGGAATTTTCCACAGGCTTTTTCGCATTTCGGCACGGTCAACACTGCCTACAACCTCGAAGGCAATACCAGCGCCCGCACTGCCAGCGGCTCCACGGGCACGAAATTAAAATAAGCTGCCGTCAATGCGGTTCTGAACTTCGCGGTTTCAACCGCGTTGTAGCCGGCCGCATTTTTGTCAACGTTTTGGTTGGCCGTATTCGGATTGTTGCACCTTTGTAACTTGTGCTTCCGAGCGTTCCGCGATTCAATTGTAAGTCGCATCGATTGGAACGGGCCGACTCCATCACGGCTCGGTGGAGGTCCGGCTTGTCAGCTCGAATGAAAATTGTCTTTCTGCTGCTCTGTCCCATTCTTTGTGGCGAGCTCGGTGCGAGCCAAGAGCCGGAACACACGCGGCTTCCGACCAGCAAAGCGGTGATCAAGCCAACTCCTGGCGCACCGCAACGTACCAATGGCTTCCCAGAAACAATTGCATTGAGTCCCGATGGCCGATACGCCGCGCTGCTGAACAATGGCTTTGGTACCGCTGAGTCGGGCATGAAGCAATCCATCGCCATCCTGGATTTGCAGACAAATCAGGTCATGGATTTTCCTGAAGACCGGCTTGGTGAAGATGCGCACCAAAGTTATTTTCTGGGCCTGGCTTTCAGTTCCGATAGCACGCACCTTTACGCTTCGGTCGGCTCGATCAGCGATCCCACCGGCGAGAAACCGGGAAATACCGGCAACGGCATCGCCGTGTACCGCTTTGAGCGGGGCAAACTTGCTCCAGATCATTTTCTAAAAATATCTTTGCAACCCGTCCCGGCGGGGACGCATGTCGCTCGCGGATTCGGCAAACTTCCCGCCTCCCGCGCAATACCGTATCCGGCCGGACTCGCTGTCATTGCAGCGACGGCCGATCGAAAAGACCAGCTTCTCGTCGCCAACAATTTATCGGACAACGTGATTCTGCTCGACACAGAGTCCGGAAAAGAGTTGGCGCAATTCGATTTGAGTACGCATCGCTTCATGCCTTCTTCTTTTCCCTATACCGTGGCGGCGACTCGCGATGGTCACCATGCGTGGTGCAGTTTGTGGAATGCTTCGGAGGTCGCCGAGCTTGATCTGGTTCACAAAAGTGTTGTGCGGCGCATCCCGCTGCTGGTACCAAAAAGTCGTGTTGCTCCTGGCTCGCACCCCACCGCGATGCTGCTTTCTCTGGATGAAAGATTCTTATACGTGGCTTTGGCCAATGCCGATTCCGTTGCCGCAATCGACGCACGCACCGGAAAGATTCAAGCGTTTTTCTCGACGCATCTTCCGAAACAGGAATTCTCGGGCAATGAGACAGATGCGCTGGCGCAAAGCAAAGATGGAAAGCGGTTATTCGCGGCTAGCGCGGCAACGGATTCAGTCGCGGTTTTCGACACCACCATATTAGGTAACGGCCCGGGGCATCTCGGCAAGCCACTTGTCGCTCTGGGTTTTATTCCCACAGAATGGTACACGCTCGCCGTCGCGGTCGCTGATAACGATTTGCTCATCGCGACGGGCAAAAGCTTGGGCACTGGTCCAAACGCTGTCGATATATCCAAAATTCCTTCCAAGCGCAAAAGACTGCATCCCTACATCCCAACTTTGCTTCACGGCTCGATCGCTCGCATCAATCTGGAGGCAGTCGAAAAAAACCTGCCGCAATTTACACGAGTGGCACAGGAACAAATGCAGCTATTGGCCGATCCAACTGCTTTGCCGTTTCACGACGGTGCGAATCCCATTCATCATGTGATTTACATCATCAAAGAAAACCGCACGTACGACCAGATTTTTGGCGACCTCAAAGTGGGCAACGGCGATCCGTCGCTCACCCTTTACGGTGCAGACATCACTCCCAATGAACACAAGCTGGCTTTGCAGTTTGGCGTGCTCGACAACTTTTACGATTCCGGCGAAGTTTCCGGCGACGGCCACATGTGGTCCACTGCTGCCATTGCCGGCGACTACAACGAGAAAACGTGGCAGATCGCGTACCGCAGCCGCGAGCGCACTTACGATTTTGAAGGTGTGGTCGCTGATGAATATCCATTGGAGCACGACGAACCCGACGTAAACGAGCCGGGTACCGGATATTTGTGGGGCAACGTGGCACGCCACGGGTTGAGCTATCGTCACTATGGGGAATTTGTGGCCAGCGAATGGTGCGGGGACACATTCACTGCGGACGCTTCGCCAACGGAAGGCACACCGTCTCCTGCAGGTGGTGCTTGCGCGCGCAAAGCGATAAAGCAGGGAGAGCCGTTGCCTAGCGGCCCCGGCGAATCGAATGGGACGCCCAGTCCTTATCCCTGGCCGATTCCGGTGCTGCGTCGCGATGTGGCTACAAAGCCGGAATTGCGCGGGCATTTCGATCCGCGCTTCGCGGATTTTAAAATCGATTATCCCGACCAGCTGCGAGCGGATGAATTCTTGCGCGAATTTGATGGCTTTGTGCGCGCGCGGAAAGCGAACATCCATGCTCAGGAATTACCCAGCTACGTGATGTTGCGTCTGCCCAACGATCACACCAGCGGCACCCGGACAGGCTTTCCGACGCCATCGGCTTCGGTGGCTGACAACGATCTTGCAGTGGGCCGCGTTGTCGATGCGGTGTCGCACAGTCCCTACTGGGATGACACCGCAATTTTTATCGTCGAAGATGACGCGCAGGATGGCGCCGATCACGTGGACGCGCATCGCAGCATTGCGCTGGTGATCAGTAAATACGCGCCCGGCTCAGTTGAGCATCCCTATGTGGAGCACGGTTTCTTCACCACGGTGAGCATGGTTCGCACCATGGAAGCGCTGCTGGGCTTGTCACCGATGAATCACAATGACGCGTACGCTCCGATCATGTCCTCGCTGTTTTCGGGCGCGCCCACTCAGCAGCCATTTGAAGCAGATGTCACCAACCTTCGCAACGGACTAATCTTCAAGAGCAACGCCACGAGCGCGCCAGGCGCGAAGGCATCTGCCGCGATGGACTGGCGGCACGCGGACGAGGCCAACAACCAAGCGTTGAATTCCATCCTTTGGCGCGACCGTAAGGGAGATGTTCCGATGCCACCGTCGCAGCACACGGTATTTCCGGTCGCCTCGGGGCAAAGGTGACGGCATGACCGTCGCACTCGAGCCGATTTGAGTTAGCGTGGAAGAGGGCAACGGGATCTTGTGGGCCGGCGGGATTCCTGACTTTTAGACCGGACACATACCTGACAAGACATACCCTACGCCTCATGTTTTTTGCAAAAGAGCCCACAAAGCGTTGAAAACAAAGGACGGACGTTCAAAAAGCGCGCAAGAGTTCACAAATTGCTGAAAACACAAGAGTTGAACTGTATGGCCTGTTTTTGTTGCCGGGAGGGAAACTTCTGAGCGTTGAGAGAAGGGGATATTTGGAAACTTCGGGCAGGTAGATGGGTTGGAATGTGCACGGGTTGGAATTACAGAATAGGTGGGGATCGGTGAGATGCGAGGGACTTCTGGGGTGACGGTCATCCCTTGTTTTACTATTTATTTATATTACTTACAAGCTATATAGACGTTTGGAATGAAATAATATGCATTCGAACCTACTTAGGCGGGAGCCTAAGCTATTGCACACATAACGGGCCGCTATTCGATACAATTGCGGAGGCTTCAGTTGGAACGATCAAATACGAGGTGGGTGGTTGGCGATGGTGGTGTTTAGCGATAAGGTGAGTGTGCCTGGTCACGTGCTGGTGCGTTTCCTGGACAAGGAAGCGGTGCTGTTGAATATCGAAACGGAACGCTATTTTGGCTTGGACGAAACGGGCGCGCGAATGTGGCAATTAGCGACGACGGCGGCAAATATTGACACCGCTTACCGGGCACTCCTAAATGAGTACGATGTCGACGCTCAGACGCTTCGCGAGCACCTGATTGAATTGCTCGAAAAATTGGCCGACCACGGGTTGCTGACCGTGACTTCTTCCGATGTGGGAACGGCTTCGGCGATTTAGGATGTTGGAGCCAAGGGCACGCGGGCTTTTCCTGCGTGCTGCGGTGCTGTTGCCATGGATATCTGTCAGCCTGCGGCTACGCGGCTTTCGCGCAACGCAATCAAGCCTGCAAAAGCGCCTAGCTCAAGCCCTAACGGCTATTTCTTATCAATCGAGCAGAACACGGGCAGAATCAGCCGCCTTGACTGCACGAATGGTGCGATCCGCTGCATACCGCATGTGGGGTAGCCCTGCATGTCTGGAGCAGTCTCTGGCGCTGTGGTGGCTGCTGGGGCGGCAAGGAATCGCATCAAGCGTGCGCATCGGGACGCGCAAAAGCGAAGAGAAATTCGAAGCTCATGCGTGGGTGGAATGCGACGGGGCCGCACTGAACGAGCCAGAAGAAGCGCACAAGCATTACGCGGCATTCGGCGAAGAGTTTCCAATGGCCGGCGGGGCAAAAAAATAGCGGCAAGCCCGAGGGGCCTGCCGCTAATGGGAGGTTCCCGAAAGTTAGCTGGCGCTGATGCTGCGGTTTGGTTTGAAGCGCAATACCACCAGTCCGAGAGCCAACAGGCCAACCGCCAGGAGAATCGTGACCGAGGGCTCAGGCGTCGGAACGGTGGAAAGATCGGTAATCGTCAAGGTGTAGGCGCCCGGTACCGGTGTGTCTAAGGCGCCGTTGTCCAAGGTGAACGTTCCGGGTGCGAACGTAGGATTACCTTCGGGGCCGCTGTAAAGTTGAGGGCCAGACGCGTACGCAGTCATATTACTTTCCGACGCAAAGATGGCGACGCCCCCCCCTGCTGCGGGATCAGCGTTATAAAAGCCAAGAAAGTCGCCAGGAGCCGCCGAACCATTTACTATTAAATTAGTGGGAATAACGGTGAACCCGAAACCAGGATCAGAGTTCGCCGCCATGATGGAAGGGCTAGATGACAGGTCAAAGGTAGCATTGGTTGGACCGGTCAAGACGAATTGCAGAGTATCGGCAGACGCGACTCCAGCACCAATTAAGAACGCGGCACAGAGCAGAACTATTACTTGAAATAGACGATTCATGGGGCCTCCCGTGTAGTGTTAGAGCAATTTAATGACCGAGAGATAGGAAAGGGTATTTTTGTAATCCATTGATAATATATAGCTTGTGCACCCAGTTGGGCGGGGTTGCTGCGCTGCTATGGAACATTTCTTCACACAAATGGGCAAAAGTATGACATCCGGTTCGCAAACGTTACGCAGAGCACTCCTACAACAAATCACGCAAATCGACGAGAGGAGCGAATGAGCGGAGTCGTTGGTATTTTTCATCGCGCCGGGGCGCCAGTAGAGCTTGAGCAACTGCAGGCCATGACAAGCTTTATGGCCTATCGTGGACCCGATGGCATCGACACGTTCGCAGCCGACAGCATTGGGCTTGGGCATACCAGTTTGCGTACCACGGAGGCGGTCGCAGATGACCCACAGCCTACGCGATTGGATAGGTCTTGGATAACCGCCGATGTACGTCTGGATTGTAGAAGTGAACTCGCAGAAAAGCTAACGAAGGCCAATAGCGGGTACATCGTCTCCGGAGTTTCCGATGCGATGCTGGTCCTGCAGGCATATGCGGTATGGGGGCAAGATTGTGTTGACCACCTGCGAGGCGACTTTTCTTTTGGCATATGGGATACAACGGCGAAAACTCTGTTTTGCGCGCGTGATCACCTTGGAATCAAGCCGTTTTATTACGCCGACTTAGGCAAGGTGTTTTTGTTCAGTAACACTCTTAATTGCCTGCGACAGCACCCACAAGTAAGCGCCGAGCTAAACGAGAGGGCTATCGGTGATTTTCTATTATTTGGATTGAATTATGACAAGGGCACGACAACTTTCCGCGACATTCAGCGATTGCCGCCCGGTCATATGCTGGTCGTCTCGCAAGATAAATTGGAAATAAACAACTACTGGCAGCCGCCAACGGGAGGTCGAATTCGATATGCGCGGGCGGACGATTATGTAGAACGATTTGCCGAATTGTTGGGGGGCGCAGTCGACGATAGATTGCGCTCGGACAATGTAGGCATTTTTTTGAGTGGTGGTCTGGACTCGGGCGCGATAGCCGTGACCGCCAAGGAAATTGCAAGAAGCCGAGGCGGGGTGCCAACTCTCAGCAGTTATACAGTGGGCTACGAATCGCTCATTCCCGATAATGAACGTATTTATGCGAGTAAGGTAGCACACCACCTGAACATCCCTAACAAATACCTGTCGCTCGATCACGTCGAGTTGTTTGAAAACTGGGAGCACGCTAGATATCGATTTCCGGAACCTAACGACGATGCGTTGTCATCCGGAGGGTTGGACCTCTTCGACAACATTGCGGCGAATTGTCGTGCAACCCTGTTCGGTGAAGGCGCTGACAATTTGATGTATTTTCAGATGTGGCCATACGTAAGAGATTTGCGTCGCAACCAGGAGTGGGGCCGTTTGGTGAAGGAGACAGCGCACTTTCTATGGGTGAGGCCGTTGCCGTGGCTCGGGGCCGCCCAGAGGATTAAGGCGGCTTTCGCCAAAGCAACCGGAAATACGGGAATGCCAAGTTGGATAGCTCCCGAGTTCGCAAAGCGAGCGGGACTCAAGGAGCGCTGGGTGGAATACAGCAAACTTTTATTTCCCGTTGAACGGCATGCGGTGCGGCCCAAAGGTCACGCATCCATGCTTCTCCCACAGTGGACCAGTATGTTTGAGGTGAATGATCCGGGAGTAACACATGCTCCAGTGGAGGTCAGATATCCGTTCTTGGATCTAAGGCTGGTGGAATATCTGTTGGCCATCCCGGCGTTCCCATGGGCGTATAAAAAAACCTTGTCGCGCAAATTATTGGCAGGCAAGCTTCCTCGGGAAGTGTTGTTACGGCCCAAGACGCCGTTATCAGGAGAGCCGGCCGTAGCCAAGTTCAAATTGAGCAGGACCCAGTGGACAGAAAGGGTCAAGTTGCAAGGACGAGTATGCGAATTTGTCGACCCGGAGGGTCTCGCTAATTTTCGTGATACGATTCGGATCGAACAGGTTTGGCCTTTTTGCTTGGACCTTTGGCTGAAGGGCATCAGTGAGTGCGTCTGATAGTGAAGACGATTCGAGTGGCCACGAGATGTCAATATGCCTGGTAGAATCTATCCCTAACCCACGTTCCAGCTGTAACGGTTATACAACGGCGACCGTAGGTTTGAAGGGGGAAGGATGGCGGCATCGGAAGCACGCAAAAAAAGAGCGATTTGGCTAGTGAAACTTTGGTGCTGTGCCAGCAAACAATTGAGTTAGATTTATGAGGTCGACTCGGACGGGGTAAGCATCCGGTATAAACTCCGTTACTAGCGGCAAAAAATAATCTCTCCTAGCTAGTAGAGCGTTGACTCCATCAAGCTTAGCTAACTTTTGTGGTAGGATTGGAATCGAAGATTTTTGGGCCGCATGATTGGGGTGAGTCGTTAATGGCAAAACTGAAGAAGAAGCCTGGAAAGCCATATTCGAAACCGACGTTAGCCGTTTACGGCACAGTGCAACAACTAACGGGCACGGTAGGCCCGAAGATGGCACTGGACGGAGGGGCAATCACAGGCATGAGACATACGGAGATATAGGCGTCCAAAAATAGAACGATCTGCACACTAGACGCCAGCGAGATTGTTCCTCGAGTGACCTTTCGCCATCCTAAGCAGGGATATAACTACTGGGCATTCGGCCTTTTCCTAAGCTCTAATAAGCCGATCGCGGGTCTGAGGCCCGCAGATCCGTCAATTTGTTCCCCAGACGTACAAATAATGCTCGGATCTTTACCGAGTCGGCATTCCTCCGATACCGGACGCACGTTAAGGTACGCGACCTCCTCTACCAGTGAAACCGGAAAGCCAGACCTTCAAATCTGGACTGTCGATAATAGTGAGTTCTTGCGGATGTTGTACAGCGATGGTGTTGAATTCTGGTTAGACCGCGATTTGGCGACGCTGTGGGCTCATTGGCCCACCGGCTCTTCGCTCGAGAATACTCTAAGTTATTTGGTTGGACCGATTCTCGGTTTGCTGCTGCGGCTTCGTGGAAATGTGTGTCTCCATGCCAGTGCTGTGAGCATCAAGGATCGTGCCGTGATTTTTGTAGGTTGCGAAGGGGCAGGAAAATCGACCACGGCAGCCGCATTCGCGCGGCGGGGATACCCGGTGTTATCCGATGACATTGTGGCTCTGGTCGAGTGCGGGCAAGAATTTCAGATGCTTCCGGCGTATCCACGCGTAAATCTCTGGCCCGACTCGGTCAAGTTGCTTTACGGCTCGCCGGACGCTTTGCCGCAGATTATGCCCGATTGGGACAAGAGGTGTTTAAAGCTGGGGGAAGATGGCGAAACGAGATTCGAAGAACGCGCGTTGCCAATCGGAGTTATCTATGTTCTGGGAAATTCGACGCGGGATTCAGCCAACAGTGTCGAGTCGATTTCACAGAAGGACGCGTTGATGATCCTGGTGGGAAATACCTATGCAACAAATTTTCTAGATGCCAAGCAGAGGGCAGAAGAGTTCGCGGTGCTGAGCCGTCTGGTTGCCGCGGTTCCGATACGACAAATTAATGCGCGGCGAGACGCGACCGGACCACAGGAATTGTGCAGGGTGATCCAGCAGGATTTTGCGAGCGTCGCGTCGCGAGCGAATTCTCTCGACCAATAATATGTACTCACTTCGAAATTTCGGCGACATGATCGGCGATTCGGCGAGATTCAACGCTTATTCGAAAGCTATTTCGCGCGGGGTGCGTGCTGGGGATATCGTAGCGGAGATCGGTTGTGGCCCCGCGATGTTTGCGTTACTGGCCTGCCGAGCCGGAGCAAAACGCGTTTACGCAATCGAGACTGAAGATATCATCGAGGTCGCCAAGCGAATTGCAGCCGCAAACGGAGTCACGGACCAAATTCGGTTCTTTCAAGGCGATTCGCGTAAGGTGGAACTGCCCGAACGCGTGAACGTGATTGTTTCCGACATTCGTGGATTACTTCCCTTATTTGGCGACGCCGTGACGTCGTTACAAGATGCAAGAAAAAGATTCCTGGTTCCCAACGGCACAATGATTCCACGGCGCGATGTGCTGAAGGCCGCAATCATTGAGGCGGAGAAAGCCTATTCAAGGCTCACAGCTCCTTGGAAAACGTGCACCACAGAAATAGAATTGTCGATCCCGCTTCAGTTGGTGCTCAATAACGGCCATAGCGTCACTGTCAAAGTCGAGCAATTAATGAGCGAAGCTGCGGAGGTGTGCACGCTAGAGTATATGGGCAACCTGGGGCCGAACGTATCAGGTAAGTTAAGCCTTCCGGCCAATCGAAATGGAACGGCACACGGGGTTTGTGTGTGGTTTGAAGCTGAGCTATATGAAGATATTGGATTTTCAGCCGGTCCGGAATCGCCGGGAACAGTCTATGGCCAATGGTTCTTACCGTGGCTTGAACCAGTGGTGATTGAGAAAGGCCAAGAAATTTTGGTCACGCTACAGGCGAACCTGGTGGGCAAAGATTACATCTGGAGATGGGAAACAGAAACGACGCGCAGGGAAGGCGGCGAAAAAGTGCATTTCCGGCAATCAAGCTTTGAAGGCTCGTTTGTTTCGTCGCACACTTTGCGGCGGCGCGCCGTTAATCATATTCCGGTGTTGACTGCGGAAGGCGAGGCGCAGCGTTTTTTACTGGAAGCAATGGATGGAAGGGCTTCGCTTGAAGAAATCGCGAAAAAAGCCGCGGTGCGATTTCCTGCGGTTTATTCGTCGCACGAAGCTGCGTTCGAACGCGTATCGGAATTGGCGCGAAAACTTTCCAGGTAATTGCGGAGAAGATGCTCAGCGGAGTGCTTGCCTAAGCTATCGTGACCCCCTAATCGGCAACCCACTTGATTTTTGGCCTTTGACGCGGCCTCGCAAAGTGCTATTTAGAACCTAAGCCCAGACCCAATCCGCTTGAGGAGGAGAACCCATGAGGATCTTCATCACGGCGGTTGTCCTAAGCGTTGCTTTAATTTCCGCCGCCACGCGTTTTCCAGAGGCTCCAACCGGCTTTGACAACAAAACCAACGGGATAGTTGATGACGTAACTCACCAAGCTGACCAAGTGAAGTTCGAGGGAGTCGAGCAGCTGAGTGATGGTCTTGGACCCCTATACAACGCGCAGTCCTGCGCGGAATGCCACCAGAGTCCCGTGTCAGGCGGCGCGTCGCAGGTGACGGAATTACGAGTCGGTCATAACGGGCCGGACGGACGCTTTCGCACTCCCGACATCCCCATCGCTCACGCAGCAGAGGTAGTTACCGGCCGTTCTCTGGTGAATGATCGCGCCATTTGCCCGAATGCGGCGTTTCCCGACAAGGAAATTCAAGAGCGCGTTCCAGAGACCGAGACGATTCGCACATTCCGGCTGTCGTTGAATCTTTTGGGGGATGGCTTCGTTGAGGCCGTTGCCGATCAAACGCTTATCGATCTTTCCAAACAACAATGCAAGTCGTCGCATGGGAAAATCTGCGGCCAGATTCTCTATGTCCCCGTCGTGGAGGCTCCCGGACAAATGGGCGTGGGCCGCTTCGGCTGGAAAGATCAACACGCCAGCTTGTTGTCATTTGCCGGCGATGCGTACCTGAACGAGATGGGGATCACCAATCGCCTGCAACCCAATGAAGTAACCAATCTCTGCAACACGGTGCCCGAGCCGAACGACACGCCCGGGCCGGACGGGCTTTCCGACATTGACCACTTCGCTCGCTTCATTCGAGCTACCAAGGCGCCCGCGCGCGATGCGGCGCTTGCCGGCGGTGCGGCTGCGAATAAAGGCCTGGGCTTGTTCGAGAAGATCGGTTGTGCTTCCTGTCATATTGAAACGCTGACCACCGCGCCCGCGGGTACAAAGATTAATGGCGGCACGTTTACCATTCCCGCCGCACTAGGCTCTGTCACATTGCACCCGTACGGCGATTTCCTGATGCATGATGTGGGCACCGGAGACGGCATCTTGCAGGCCACGCGCGAGCATTATGGACACCAGCTCTTCCAACAGATGTCCGGGTACCTTGGAAAACAAGATTTTGAGAGCAGTCGTAACAAGATTCGCACCGCTCCTTTGTGGGGCGTCCGCTTGCGTCCACGATTGATGCATGACGGGGCTTCGCTAACCCTTCGCGAAGCGATCACGCGACATAGTGGCGAGGCCGGCCACGTCATCAAGCAATTTGAAAAACTGAAGCAGCCGGAACAGAACGCCATCATTGAGTTCTTAAAATCGATGTGAACCCAACATGGCGTCAGTGCGCGTTCTCGGCCGGATTTTTGGGCGATTGGCGGCGCATTCGGAAGTAAAAGTATTTTTCCGATTAGCGTTGAGCCCGCAGCCACACGCAGGTACTGCGAAATTGGCCCTAGGATCGCGCAGTGTTCGCTTGCCAAACTCTGCGTAATTCTTCGCGGCGCGCGAGGACATGTGATTTTGCTTCGTCAAAGCTGGCGTAGACCTGCGTGCCCTTAATGGTGTTGCAGGGAGAGCAGCAAGCCACAAGATTGTTGGCGTCCTTTTTTCCTTTGCGGGCGCGAGGAATCACGAAATCGACGCGCATGACCAGCGCGTTTTCAAAACTCGCGCGTCCATCCAAACCGCAATACCGACAAACATAACCATCACGTTCGAGAATCTTGCGGCCTTCTCCAACGGTTACCGGGGAATCCACGAGCGAAAGAGAAACGAGGTTAATAGGCATGGTGACCCTCCATAGCGGAAATCGTCGGAACCACGAAGGCGAGCGCGACTTCCACTTTCTGTGGGAATGAAGGTAGGACGGAGCAAGGGCCGCGTCAAGATGTGGGGCGCGCGGTAGTCTCGCGCAAATCGCCGTCACAAATGCAGTCCGTTTCAGTTTGCTTAATCGGATGACGGTGAAGGTTTTGTTTTGAACGAATTGAAATCCAACACTGCTTGGCTTCTGCGGCCAAAGCGCGGTTGCGTGAGAAAGCCCACCAGACAGGAAATTGTTAAAACTACCAAGGGGGAGCGTAAAAACGCGCCCGAGAAAGTTGACGCCAAACAAGGATCTGAAGACGGGCCACTACTGTATGGACCGGACCGCATCGTCTCATCGCCCTGCGCCGCCCGTGTTTAGTCGGCTGCCTCCTGTGCCTGCTGATCGAGCGTCATTGAATTTTCGCCAGCGAAATCCGAGAGGGACAGCTTTCCGAACAACCATGTCAGGAGCTCTGAAGTTACAGCGGCGCCTTCGGAGTTACGACGCCTAGATTGGCGACGTTATCACCCTTTTTCAGTGAGGGAACAGCGTTCACATGAAGCACCACGCCAGTAACGGTCGCGCGTGGTTCTAGGATGATTTTTCCGAAATAGTCGGTCACGTAGCCGAGCTTCATGCCTTCCTGAACGTACGAGCCGCGCTTAACCAGGGGATACCAGATACCCGGGCCGTCCGAAATGACGTCAACGATCTTGTCCAGCCAAACTGGATTTTCGATGTAATGCGGCGCGCCAGCTAGCATTTTCAATGCGCGCATGGTGCTCAGAGTGCCGTTGACCAGCAGCGCCACGTCATCGGTTTCAACCGTGCCGGCATACCCGGCTTCTACAACAATTGAAGGCTTGCCGCGGAGAGAGGCCGTGTTGTCAAGGTACCGGCTGGCGGCAAGATCGGATGGGCGGTCACGCCAAATAATGATGTGGTCCAGGCCGAATGCGAGAACCATGTCCTTCGAGATGCGGTCCTGGGAGTCTTTGCCGGTGGGTCCCCAGTAAGCGTAGGGCCGGAGGCTCTCGTCGAGGTCTCCGCCGTGATAGTCGATCAAATAGTCTGAGCGGTCCACGACTTGTTTGGTTATGAGGAAGGACGCACGCTCCGTTTGCGTTCCATCGGCTTTGCCTGGATAGAAGCGATTCATGCTCTTGTTATCTACCGGATTGACGTGCGGGACTTTTTGTTCAAACGAGGCAATGTTCACCAGTGGAAGCAGGATGACCGTGCCCGAAATCTGAGCGGGGTCGAGGTCAACGATCAATTTTTCAACAGCAATAACGGAAACGTATTCCGTTCCATGCGCACCGGTCACCAGTGCAAGCACGGGACCGGGATTGGCGCCGTTCACCACCACCACAGGAATTTTCGTTCCGGCATCGACGCCGGCAGGGACTTCGAGGTAACCGGTTGCTTTCTGGCCAGGCACGGCAGAAGCGGTTCCGACGGTGAATGGCGTTCGCTGAGCAGAGGCAAAGAATGGCAGGAACCCAAGGACGATGAGGGACTGGAGAGAAAGACGAAATGAGCGAAGCATGAAACCTCCTAAGAGCGGACTTCGGTAAGCTCAGGGCGAGTGAGCATAACGCGTGAAGGACGAGCAGGCAACGACAGTGCGAGAGGTCAAGCTCAGAGAGACCGGTCAGAAGTTTGAAAAGTTAAATCGCAATCTCGATCAGCTGAAGTCGGCATGAAAAATGATTGCGGGGCTGGCGAGATATTGTGTTGCCGAGATATTGTTCCCAAGTGTTCCCAAGTTTCTGCCGATACAGAAAATGGGGAGATGAACTGATTGATGTTACGGAAGCTGCAAGAAATATGGAGCCGAGGGCGAGAGTTGAACTCGCGACCTGCCGATTACGAAATGAGTGCTTTTCCTCTATCTCTTTTGCTGTCTATCTCCGGCCTTCTCTATCTTTCGCCCCCTTTCGCCCCCGTTTACCGCCCTGGTGTGCAACGGTTTGTGCAACGCTTGCGCAGTCCGGTCAGAACGTGATATAGGTATATCAGGATGCTAGTCCCCACCAGCAAAGCGGCGAAGAAAATGGGCGTTACCCTCGTGACCCTGCAACGGCACATCGCGGCGAAAACCGTCGAGGCTCCGGAATTGCAGATCGTTAAAGGCGTGGCCGTCCGGCTCTGGAGCGCAAGCGATATCGCGAAGGCTCGAAAGGTTCTGGCGGCCGTCAAGCCCGGGAGGAAAAAGAAAGTTTAAGTAAGCGGGACGCACTGGTGTTATCAGCACCGATGCGCCCCTGACCACACGACACACAGGAGGTGTCACATGGCTACAATCTATTTTTTCATATCCCTTGCCATTTTCCTCGTTTCCTTTTTATCCCTCGTCTATTTCGCGCGTGAGTTGTTCCAGTCTATGCGTGGTGGTGGGCGATGAGACGCGCCCCCACACTGGCTATTGTCCCCGTCCTGGCGTCTGACCATCAGATCCGGAAAGTATTTGACAATGACCAGATCATCGAAAAGTTCGACAAATGGCTGATAATCTGCGGCAAGGCAAAGAACACGCGGGATAGCTACACGCTGGCCGCAAAGCAGCTCGGCAAATTCCTCCTCGACAAACCACTGACCGCCATAACCAAGGAAGACGTTCGAGGCTTCATCGGATTCCTCTACACCAAGGGCTTCGCCGCAGGCACCATACAGGTCAGGTTGGACGCACTGCGCTGCTTTGGTGACTGTTTGCAACTCGGCGGGCAAGTGCGGGCTTCCGTACCCCGCTATCTGCTTAGGCGGAAACTCCCCAAACGCCTGCCACCCGTAAAAAGCGAAGCAGAAATTCGACGGCTGATAAGAGCCACTCGCACGCCGCGGGACTTGGCGATTATGGAGCTTGGTTACGCTTCCGGACTGCGCGTCAACGAACTGGCAAACCTTCGCGTCGAAGACGTGAACCTCAGGGGGAGGAGCCTGATTGTCCGCCAGGGAAAAGGTGGCGAGGATCGAATTGGACTATTCGGGAAGCCAGCGGCGACAGCTCTGCGTGCTTATCTGGGGAATCGAACATCGGGCAGACTCTTCTTGCAGCATCCCCTCAAGCAGCAAGGTGGCCTCACCAGAGACAGGTGGGGTACTTGGCGTGTCAGGTGGCGCGAAACTAACGACAACGGCAAACGCGTCATGCGGACGGCTCGCCTTGGGGATTATGACCTTCCGACGAAAGAGCGCGCCCGCATTGCCCTAGACGCCTATCTCGTTGGCAAACTGCCGGTTCGCGAGCCCGACAAGAAGCCTCTGGGGAAGAAAGGTATCTACCGCGTAATTGTCGCCGCTGCGAAGCGCGCCGGCATCACGGGCGTACATCCACACGTCCTCCGTCACAGCTGCGCAACGCATTGCCTGAATCACGGCATGGACATTCGCCACGTCCAAGAGATGCTCGGCCACACGTCCCTGGTCGCAACGCAGAAGTATCTCCATCTTTCAACCGTGAACCTCAAGCGCGTTCACACGAAGTTCTTTCCGAAAGGCTGACGCCCATGCCTAGACGAAAACAGATCATCAGCTACAGGAAGCTCGAAGAGGTTCAAGTCGTGGCCCCGCAATCGGCCATACAAGGCTTAGAGGATCTGATGGTGTTCGACGCTCGGTGCCTCGATAAAGAGACTTGGCTAGGCTTGCTGCGCGTCCTGCCCGATTTGACCCGCATCCGGAAAGCCTGGCGAGCGCACTTCACGGTACACGGCTGCGTGTCCTGCCGTCGCAAGAGGACGCAGTACGGCGCCGGAGGCTTCTGCTATACCTGCCTTCATCGCATCACTACCCGGATGCGGACCTGTTTCCGCAAGGTCAACGCCGGCCGGAACACACTAGCCGAGATTGCTTCTCTATCGCAGCGGTATGACGCCGCACAGCGGCTATTCAACGGGGAGGACTAGACAATGTTCTGGCTAGCTTGGCAGTTGCTTGGCGTTCTTGTCGTGATCGTCGGTATCCTTATCGCGGTGAATGTTCTTACCGCCTTGTGGGACTGGTGGCATGGCCACTCCGACACACTAGACCTTATCGCTTTTATTGCGAGCGCCGTGGGCATCGCGCTCGCAATCGGCTTCGCTACGCACTCGCACTGGTAATATGGTTAAGTAAGTGGGTCTTTTCCTGCCTATTGAGTTTCCAAGAATGGTCGCCGTCGTTATCGGATATGTGCATCACTTCCACGTCGTCATCGTTCTTTAGGGCCCTCAGCAACTCGGCAGCGTCCAGCAAGGTAGTATGAGCGGTCACGTACTTTTCACACCTAAAACAGTAAGTCCTGAAGGACATTCCGGCTCCGTCCCGCGCAGATATTATTATATGTGCTTGGGTGACCCTTCGATGGCTGTGTTTGATTCTTTTTGATTCTGTGGGGCATCTGGCGAGAGTTTGCGAGCAATGGTGTCGAGGAACTGAATCTCTTGCTGTGAGAGCTTCGCCAGATCGCCAGCGCGTATCACGAAGCGCTTTAGGTGACTCGGCTTGCGCCCTGCTCCCGGTCTACTTCCTCCGCGTCCCACGTTCCCCGCCCTTCATTGTGCAACTGCCGTGCAACGCTGCGTTACAACCTACTGATAACACTAGTGTTGCTAATGACTATCCGATAGCATATCGGCTATTCAATTACAGGTCCGGCCGTGCAGTACGTTGACCGTGTAAGACTTGCGCGCAAACCCCTGTTTGGGTGTGCTCCTGCCCTTTTTCGTGGCGAGCCCTCTTCCACACGATAATTCCCAAAGGTTCGCCGTCCTCTGTCGTGCCGATCTGAATAGCCGTGCGCTGCAATTCCGGGTGAGCTTTGTCGATTACCTTGAGAAAATCGTTCAGTGGTTTGTTCTCTGGATTTTCCACGGGGTTGCTCCTTAGCAATGCGAGCGGTCTATGGGGTAGGGATAAGGTGCTCTTTCTAGCTTCTCTTTGACTACCTTGCTGACGGGAGTTTCCTCTAGGCCTTCTGGTGACTGACACTCATCCGCGAACCACCCGGGAGACGCGCTCGATACCGCTATGATCTGGTGAGCGACGGGAGCCGCCGCGTCGTAGCAAACCTGTCCTTCGGGTAGAAATGCCGCTTCGTCTTGAATGTAGCAGGAGGGGTGCCACATTCTGATTTTGGATTCGCCGGCCGGGATGCCGAAGATTCTTCCACCGCTCTGCCATTCGATACTTAGCTGAGCGTTGCCTTTCAAGGGGTGCAGCCTCTTGAGGTGATCATCTTGATTGTCGTAGAGGATCTGCGCGTACTTGAGCAGGTTCTTGGCTTTCTCTTCGTTCTCGGTCTGGACGATTATTTCCGCCTGGTGCCATTGCGCCTTGTGCGTTGCGTAGACCACGATGGCCCACGATGCCAACATCTCCCGCGTCTTGCAAATGAACAAACGCTGCTCGCTCATCAGCGCGCCGAATAGCGGCTGAAAATACGTCTTGCGGGGGAATCTAGCCTTGAATGGAACGTCCTGCTCTTTCCATTTGGGGTTTTCCGTCAAGGTGTGGTTCTGCGCCCAAAACAAAGGCCCCCTGTCCGTCCTGGCCCATCCGCGCTCATCCAAGTCCAAACTTCCGCACAGCGCGTCAATCCTCTCGTACCGCTCTTGCAGAGCCGCTTCGGTGAGCGCGAGAATCTGCTCTTCGTTCAGGTCCTCGAGTCTTTCGAGCGCTACTTCGCTCAACCTACTGCACAGTGACGTTGCCATCCGTCTTTTCTTCCTTGAGAATCGTTAAGAGATTTTCGATAAGTTGTTGTTTGGACTCTGGCCGCATGTCCGCGACCGCGATCGCTTGCACCGGCTTTCCGATAGCCCTGTCCAATATAATTTCAATGGCCTTTAGCTGCCTGCTCGACGGGCGACCGTCAGCCGCTATGCGGAAGAGGTTCGAGACACAACGCTCTCGCCAGGTCATCCCCCGGCTGTCCGTTGGGTGTTGTTCATCGGCCTTTAATTCGATAGCACGCATCCAGCCGATAAGTCCTTTCGGACGCCCTGCCGGATTGCCGCTCTCGCCCTTCTGCCATTTGCGACCGCCCATGTTGCTTTCCTCGTTGATAATCTTCGCTTAACGTTCTCTCTTGGTAAGTCCCGCCAACGGCATATAATCCGCGCCACTGTGAAGAAATGCTACGGCGTCGAGTGCTACAACTGCCATGAAAAAATCGTTGTCGGCACTTACCACGTCCCTCGCCCCGAAGATGTCATTGATGCCCGGCTCCCTAGCGGCCCAATTCGGTGCGACCAATGTGGGCAGGGGAGCACTTACGTCCAAGGGCTTTTGATTCACTTTCCTCCGCCAGGCGATAAGGCGCGCTAGGATCGCGGTAAATGCTTGTCCACTCCTCGCGGTCCTGCTCGTCGTAGCGCACAAAGGCTAATTGGTTGTGTTCTGGGTGCCTGTCTCCGACTTTAAATCGTCGCTCTGTCACGGTTTGTCACCCGTTTTAGCCGTTGGCGCTTTGTTTACTTCTTCCATGAGTTCTTTCATGTGCCGCGCCGCAAGCCATTGAAAAGCCTGCCCCAGTTCCTCGGTAGATCGAAACCCGCCCGAATGCGTGGTGATGTATTCGCCTGCGAGATGCAGAGCTGTTTGATGGTTTGTGAAATCTCGCATGTTAGCTCCCCTGTCTCATCCGCGAGTTTTCCCGCGAAGATGTGTTGCTGTTCCGGCTCCCGGGCGTCCCTGCTTGCCGCTGATTGCCGCGCGTTGGGAATCCGCTGTTGATGGAGTTGTAGCCGCCCGGCTTTGAGTCGCCAGTCGCGGCGAGCATTTCTTTATCGCTCATAACCGGCGAGCCGTAGTTTTGCGGCTTCGCGTTGACCGGAGCCATGACGTTGTAGCGCACGCCTTCCGTGCTGCCGTCGTGACGATCTGTCCGAAGCGTTGCCGCGCCGCCTTCGTAGGTGAACGGCTGAGGATTCGCCCGGATTCGAGCTTCTAAATCCTTACTGGTCTGGGCCTGGTCCGCCTGAATGGACGGACGCGGAGCCATGCTGCGAATCGGTGACGATGGCGAAACGCCCGTGACGGGACGATTCCCGGCCGGCTCCCCTTGACCGCCGCGCTGTGCTCCCACGTTGGCAAGGCTTTGCCCTGTCGCGCGCCGTCCCGCATTGGTTGTTACGTTAAGGCCCGGCGGTGTTGGCGTAGTCGTGTAAGTCCGCGTGCCGGTGTTGCGTGATTCGCCTGTCTGTCCTGATGGTGTGCTGTACTTTGCCATACTGGTATTTCTCCTTTTTTCAGAGCTTCCGCGGCATTATTTTTTTAGGTTCCTCGGAGTTCCAAAACTTGTCATCCGCCGCCTTGCTAAGCGAAGGCTCTTCATCCGGCTCTTGCGGCTGCGCTGGCCTCATAGGACCGCCGCGGAGTTGGTCCGCCATATCGGCAACAAACTTATCGCGGGCAGCGCCTAGACGGATGCCGCCTCGTTCCATGTATCGCGTCATCTTTTCGGCCCGCCGTGTGTGTTCATCCGCTTCTGCTTCCGGATGCCCGGCGCCGGCGTTTTTCTCAATCTCGTCTCTTGTCGTTTCGGGAATCATCGTTCCGCTATCGCCGTAAAAAGCATCGTTGATCCGCGCTTTCATAGTCCCGCCGCGAATCCGTAAGACTTTTCCTTGATTTCATCTTTGGCGTTTAATCCGTTCCTCTTGCGGTATTCAAAATACCGAGCCCGTTTTTGTTTATCGGTCAAAACCTTCGCTCCACGCAATGTCATTACAGAAAAAAGTTTTTGCTCCGCTAAATAGGATTCGGATAGCCATCCCGCAGCGAAACCAAACACGGGTTTTGGTTTGCAGCCCTTTGCCGGGTCGCTGTCCAATACCTCAACGCGTCCGCAGATCACGTCATACATTGCGGCCCTTGAAATACTTTCGCGTGTCAGCTACCCCATATTTTCTAATCACAGAATTGGCCGCTCCGGGATTGAGCGTGTTTAGTGCGTGCTGCACGATTGGATTCTTGAATGCCGCACGCGCCTCTACCGGGTCGTAATTGAGGAGTGACGCAATCGGAACTTGATTGCCCTGGGATGTTTGGTCTGCTGCGCCTTGGTCCTGCTCTCCGGAAAGCGCCTGGCCAACAATTCCCGTCTTGCCCAACAAACCTACGGCATCATCGAATTTTCCGCCGGCAAGCGCGTCCGCAATGCTGCTCTTCGTCGCCGCCGAAACCGTACGCCAGGCCGTGCTGCGAATCGTTTTTCCCAACAGCCACATCGCCGTACCTGCTCCCGTGGCGCCGGAAAGACCGGCTTTGGCCAAGCCGCCTGCTCCGGCAATCGCCGTTTCCACCTTCGGAAGCGCGTTCACCTGGCCGGTTTTCCGCTGGATGGTTTGGTCTAAAACGTCACTCAACGTGTTCCAAAAATGAAACTTGGAATTGAGTGCCGCAAGATCCGGGCTCGCTTGCCCGAGTTCCGAGCGAATCGAGTTCGCCGTTTCTTTTCTAATCGCGGCCATGCTCGCATCGGAGAGTTGCGCGCCCTGGTAGCCCTTGGCCTCGGCCACAGCGTTATCGAGAATGCGCCGCGCCTTGACCGCATCTTGCAGAGAAATATCCGGCCCCATTTGCTGCATTTGCTCCGACACCGCATCGATGGCATTGTCCACTTCGGGCCGCAAGCTGACGCCGTTCACTTGGTAGCTTTTCTTGAGATTCTGCAAACCATCAATGACCGGCTGCGTATTTATCTTTCCTTGCAAGCCGGAAACGGTCTGCTCGATTTGCTGGCCGGCCTGTTCCGCTTGCCCTGCCGCTTTGCCCGCGAGTCCCTGGCGCGTCATCGCCACGGGCCGCTCCTCGAGTAGTTGCGGCATGATCTTCTGCGTCTGATATTTCGTTGAGACTTTCGTCGGGTTGAGAACATCCTCGTAATTCTTTTGTGCTGAAGATTTTAGTAAGTCCGATGCCGCGGGCGAAACCTTGCGCACCATTTCCGGCAGCGCTGCTCCGGTAGCCTCTCCCGCCGCGACATTGCCGGTAGCCATTCCCAGCGCTTCCGGTAAGACGCTCTTTATTCCTTCCCAAGATGGTCTGGTTGCAGGATTGGCGTAAGCGTCTATCGCATTATTTACGGAGTTCCCCATACCCTTAATTGTGTCGATCGGATGGGCGATTGCTGATAGTGCAGCGCCTGGCGCTCCAATCACTGCGCCACCTACATTAGAAAAAAACCGCGCTACAGGATTAGCAGTGGTCTGGTCCGGTTGTGTCAGTCGCTGGTACATCGAAGCTGTCGCGGGCTGAGAACTAACCGCCCCGGCTTGTTTCGCGAGCGCCGCATAGTCGATGCTGCCCGCCGGCTGCGAATTAATAGCACCCGCCTGTTTTGCGAGTGCGGCATAGTCGATTTGTGCGCCTGCACTCATTGAATGTTCGCCAGTTTCTTGAACTTGTCCGCAGATGCTTGGTCAGCAAATGTGTGTACGCCACCTGTCGGGTCTTTCACCTGAATCTGACCGGCGCCACTGCCGCCCTGCCCGAGCAGTCTGTCTCTTACTTTCTGTGCGTCGGGACTGAGGAGCGGAGAATCCGGTTCCTCTCCCATCACTGAAACATAGTGATCGTGCAAAGCGCCGATTTTGCCATCCATGATTTGCACCGCGCTGCGCACCGCGGCTTTCAGCGCTTGCGGGGAATTTGATTTGTCGAGCGGGCCTTTTATCGCTTCTTGCTCGCCTTGCGACAAGCTGCCTGTCACCTTCGCGAGTTCGCCCGACACCGCTTGCTTCACGGTGTCGAACGTTGCGCCGACCGTGGAGCCGGTCTGCTCGTTGTACTTTTGGCGGAGAGTATTGAAAAGTTTTGTGTTTTTGTTTCCGAGCGCGTCGATGGCGTCACTGAGCAGACCAAGATGCGCGATGGCGGTGTTGTTGGCGACGAGCGTTCCGCCGGCCGTTCCGGGTTTTGTCGATGCATATTCTTTCAACGTCTGCTTGATAACTGGCGTGCTCGTGTCAGCGCTGACCGGAGCGTAACGTCCAGGACTACCGATAATGTCCTTTTTCGTCACCATCACTTGCTTGCCAGTCGTGGAGTCCAGCGCTCCTACGGGTGTATCGAGAGAAATTTCTCGCGGATTATTCCCAAGGCGCGTCATCGTGCCTGTCCCTCGATTTCGTTCGTACACGCCTTGCTCTGTATTTACGGTCGTGAAGCCCCGATTTACGATTTCGTTCGCGGTGTTCTTAAGCTTCAGCGGTACACGGTCGCCTTCATTCTTCCCGAGAACGTTTGCCTCTTCTGCTGAGAGTGGAGCCGACGCCGCACTGCTCACAGGTTGTTTGGTGCGCAAATCAATTAAGCCAAGATTCGGATCTTCTTTGTAATTCGCCGCCTCCGCTTGCGCTTGTTCAAGTGCCTGCTTTGCAGGAATGGCTGCCGTTTCAGCCGTAGCCTTTCCTGTTTCCGCTGTAGCCTTTCCCGTCTCTGCCTGCGTCTTTCCAACCTCGGCCTGTCCCTGCAAAAGTTTCAGAAAATTAATAGCAGGAGAATATTGCACCTGATTTGCGAGCTGCTGATTTTCCAATCCGCCGCGCTGTAAGGCTTGCTGAGTCGCCGTCTCTTGAGCAGGCGCGTTGAAACCCGCTTCGAAGCCGAGCCCAGCGCCGCCCGATCTGCGCCCACCGCTCTGCGCTACCATTTGCTCGCTCGACGCTCTTCCAGCCATCGCACCCTTCAGCGCCGAGCCGATGAGTACCTGCAACTTCTGGCCGGTAGTGAGCCCGGGAACCATCTGGCCCGTTGGCGTTGTCATTGGCGGACGCGCCGGCTGTCCCGGCTGCGCTTGCGGCCCGCGAATTATCGAAAGAAAATTAGCCAGGCCCGAAGACGTGGCCGCCGGCAATCCGCCTTGCATCACCGCTGAGAGTTTGTCGGCCTTCGTTGGGCTGCCAATGGCAGGCTGTGGAATCGAGTTAGGGTCAACGGCAGTGCTCGCCGGTGCTATCGGCGCGCTGTTCGCTCCCGCAAAAGCCGCGTCTGGCGCCGGAGGCGCATCAGCAAACATGCCGGGGTATTTCTGCTTGAGCAGATTGAGCGCCGTACCGCTGTCGGCCATGCTGTCCCCGTTGCCAACGTACGGAGCGTCCATTTATTGCATCCATCCCGGCATTGCGGTCAGAGCCGCGCCCGCGCAAGTCCGCTCTACTTCGTCCGCCGCCTCAACTAGTTCTCTCGTGCATTCCTCACTGCCGGTGAGTTTATAGAGATTCATCAGTAGCGTAACCAAAGGCACGCGCCCTTCGTCGGCGTAAAATATTTTTTGCTCTCTCTCCCTCACAGTTTTTGACTCATCGCAGCCGTAAGGGCCTCTCCGGAGAAAATATCCGAATTGCTTCTGAACGCCGGAACACGCGAGCCCTTAAGTCCTTCGCGGAATTTTGCGGGGATTCTCTGGCCGCCGCGCTGCCCGCGTGATCTTGGCTGCCGCTGTTCGTTGCGTTGCCCGTTGACCTGCGATACTTTCCCGATAACCCGAAGCATCTGCTTGGCGCAAGCGTCGGCAAACTTAATCGCCGCTGCGCGATTGACTGGCCCCTCAACGCCCAGAGCTTTCATAAAATTCTGCATGTAAAATTCCGCGTTCTCCGGGGAATTGAGCCTCGCCAAGTCCGTCACTTTTCCGCCGTAGCTGTCGTATGTGTTGAGGAAGTTCATCAATCCGCCGGCGACCGTGCGCGCCAGGAGTGACGCATCGACGTTCACGCTGCGCGGGTCTACGCCCATGCCCTTCAGAAAATCGTGAGCGAATGCCTGGGCGTTTTGCGCGGGTATTTCGCCCATCTTCGACAAGTCGCCGCCCGTTGCCGCATAAACTTCCAGAGCCGAGTACGCTGTTTTTGCCATCACGCCGCCGAGCGCGCCAACATCAACGCCCGCTTTGTAAATATCGGAGCCGAATGCGGCCGTAAATTCATCGGCAAACGTTCGAGCATCGGCGGGCTCGTTCAGCCCGTATTCTTTTACGGCATTTTCGAGTTGCTCGACGCCTTGGTGCACCTGTTCTGGTGTCGGAGTGTGAGGCTGCTCTTGCTGTTGGTTTTCTTGCGGAGCGCGTTCGCTTCGCAGCCGTTCTCGCGGTTGCTGTACTTCCGTTTCTGGACGCTCCGCGTGTCGAGCTTCCATTTCTTCGTCGCCATAGCGAAAACGGTCTTCCTGTTGTTCCGAGATGGCTTCATTGAGCAGATCATCCCCGGCAACCGCAAATTCGCTCTGTTCTTGTTCTGGCGCTTGCTGCTCCGCTCCCGGCCCGAGCAGACTGTTTGCAATTTCGTCCTGCATTACAGCGTCTTCGATTCTTGCCACGACTCCTCCTTAACTGTAGACCGCTGCGCATTGCCCGGAACTGACTAGCCGGAGCGCGACGGTTGCGCCTGTGGGTACTGAAAAATTGTTAGCGATGCGACTTTTCAAATCGTTCGGGTCTGGGCGAGCAGTGCCGTCCGGTCCTGCCGGTAAAGAGTTAGCAATAAAATCCGCCGCCTGCTCCGGATACTGCAAGAGCTTGCCGTTCGCGTCCGTGTAAGCCCAAACTGCGTGCCACACCAAGTTAACGGCCATACTTGCCCCTTTAACTGGTCGGTGGCTTAAATGAATCAATAAGCCGGCCGATGTTTTGCGTAACCTCAAACTCGTTGGCGCCCAGGTCCTTCCACGAGCCGGGATTCGTGATGAGCAGCGTGAGAATGTTCGCCACTTCTTTTCGCGAGCAGGGGTGCTCCGAATTTGAAAACGCGGTCGCTGGATTATTTTGCTGCGATAGCGCGTCTGTGATTTTCGCCATGGTTTTCTCCTCGACTACACCAACACACCGGCAGGATTGTGCTGCTTATCGCACCACGCATAATCGGTAATGAAGAAAGTGTGACCGCGAGGACCTTTCCCGTTATTCCCCGTGATAATCGTGTTTACATCAGCCGGATCAAGCACCGATGAGCCGTCACTACCGACTCCGACGGTCGTGTTGACGATGAACTGGTTGGAACTTCCAGCGTGAGTGTTTACTTTTCCGGTTGTTGAGTCCACAAAGTGACCCAATACCCTCGCGATTGCTTTTGCCATTTTTCATCCTCCGGCTTTCTTCGCGCGCTCAAAAAATTCTTCGCGTCGTTCCGCTGAAACTTCCTGCGCTACACGATTCCAGTCCTGCTCTTCCACGTGCGCCTCGTAGTTCGCGCGGTTTTCGTGAAAATAATTCAGGACATAATTCCCTGCGTCCTCGGCCATCATCTGACCGGCTTCCTCTTTGATTCTTGCGCCGCGCCCTTCATCGGCCGCACAACGGGCGTCTGTTTCCGCGGCGATTTCTTCGACTTGCTTCTTTATTTCTTCCTGCCAGCGCTTTTCGCGCGCAAACTCTTCCTCGCATTTGGGGCAAAAACTCGGATACCAGCCAGACTCGTTCGTTTCATCGTTCTTGATGTACTGTTGCCCAAATTCAACTAAATGCACGGTACAGGTCTCGCGCCTCACTTGGCGAGACGCGCCGGGAGTTGTGGTCGTCGCCGCCATCACACGCTGCGCACTTGCGCTTTGATGGATTTCATCTCTGCTTCCAGACTTTCAACTCCTTTGAGCTTCTTTTCGATTGATTCAAGTTGGCCCTCATAGGCAATGCGCGCCTTACGGGAGATTTCCTCCTGAAATTCAATGAGCCTAAGTACTTCCTGCTTCGCCTCGCGATGCTGCGGCGATTCTGGTACGGCGGCCTTCATTAGAGCCATATAGATGGCGATGCCGTGACGCGCCGCCATTGCATACCGCCCCCTCTCGACGTTGGCAATTGCCGCGATAGGAACACCCGCTGCCCTTGCCAGTTGCGGTTGACTTATTCCCACCTCAGCTCTGAGTTCTTGTAGTTCGCGCCGCGCGTTGAAAAGCGGCCGCCCACTGACAGTCTTTGATTGCCGCGCGGGACGGGGATTGCGGCTTAGCTGTTCAAGTTTTACGCGGTCCTTTTTCCGAACACTCATCTTTTTCCCTTCGCGCTTGATTTATGCGCTTCCTATGCTATAGTGTGCTTGTAGCATAGTTGTGACACAATCAGTATCTACGAAAAGAAAGAAGCTGTCAACAGAAGCGAAGAGTTTTCCAGAAATAAAAAAGGGCCGGGAACGTGGGGGAAACGTAAGCCGGCCCGCTGACTTGGAAGGAATATGCAGGCGCACAGTAACACAAATCCCTTTGCCACACAAAGCGATAAAATTGAACACCTACTCCGCTCGCGGTATGGGGAGTGGTTCCCATGCCACGAACTCGCGTCCATCGCACTTCAATACTGCGCTCGCATCAATTCCATTCGCAAAAGGCTACTCGCGGCTGGTGATCGTGAGCGCATCGAAAATAAAACCAAATGGGTAAACGGAAAATGCCACGGCGCGTACCGTATCGCTCTCACCGCTGACGTTTTGGGAATCGCCACGCCAAAGCCGAACAAGTCCTGGGATGAGATCGTAGCGGAGCGCGAGCGCAAGTTGGCGTCGCAAGAATCTGTCCCTGAGCTGGTGCTGACGCCGTGAGCAAGGAAAACGGATTCGTTCCGATTCGCCGCGGAATCTGGGAGCACGTTAGGGATGGCCGTCTCTCGCTTCAAGATGTCGCGGTCTATTCCTACATCATCTCCCAGGCCGACACGCGGACGGGCGTCTGGAAAGGCTGCGCTGGCGCCCTGGTGGGTGAGCTGGCAATGAAGCCACGAACAGCGCGGGATGTGCTCGAAAGATTGGAGCACAGGGACTATATCCGGCGATTCCTGCGGCCCGGCGAGCGCTTCTGCTATCCGATCTTGGTTCATAAATTTCAGCTTACACAGGGAGAACACAAGGGCGAGGTTGTAGACGCTCTATCGTCTACATTTTCAAATGGTTGTTTGGACCTAGCTTATTTTTCATGCGAGGTGAGTGTCGAGGTTGATGGCGAGGTGAGTGTCGAGGTTGGTGCCCCTCAGAGAATACAAGAGACAAGAGACAGGATAAAAAGCACACCCTCTGCGCGTGCCGAACAGCCCAACACCGCCCTCGAGCAGGAAACCATAGAAGCCGGGTTTCAGGTGTTTTGGGAGTGCTGGCCACGGAAGCAAGCCAAACCTGCAGCGCGTCGAGAATGGGGAAAAATTCCGCTCGCGGAGTACGCCTCTATCTCTTCCGGCCTCGCACGCTGGAACACTTCCGAGCAGTGGAAGCGGGGAATTATCCCGCACGCTGCTACTTGGCTCCGCGGAAAACGCTGGACGGATGAAGTACCGCAGTTTGTAGGAGGAAGGAATGGAAACGGAAATAGAAAGCAAACCGCTACCGATCTCGCCTTGCAAAACGCGAGAGCACTCGGACTCGGACAGCCTAATTAAACAGTGGCTGTTCCGCTTTGGCGTCGAGCACAAAGAAGATATCGCGCCAAGGCTCCCGGTCTGGCTTGAGGCTTTCGGCGGGATGGATGCGAGAACGCTGGAAATACTTTTTCAGCGAGCTATGCGCTCCTGCAGGTTTTTCCCGAAAGTGTCGGAAATTTTGGAACCGATGCGAACGGTAAAGCAGTCCGCTACGGACGAAACGGCAGAGCGGGCATGGCAGCGCGTCTTGGAGATTCGCCGTGTCTATTGGGATCCAGATATTCCCGCACGATTTGACCGCGTAGTGGCGAAGCTAACGGAGCGCGTGCGCCAAGCTGCCCGAGCCGCGGGAGTATTCCGAGACTTTACGGAGACGGAATATGAAAATGGCGCCCTGCACACCTGGGCAAAAAAACGCTTTATAGAGTCCTTCAATGCATGGGAAGAGTTAGAGCAGGGAAAATTCTTGCTCCCCGACAGTGAAGCCAAAAAACTGCTCATTGAGTGCGCCGAAACAAAAGCCCTGCCATGGACAAAACCGAAGGAGCCGCCACAATTGCCGGCAGAAGAGCGCTTGCGGATTGCCGATCAACTAGCCGCCGAAGCTAGGAAGGTTTTGGGATTGCGCCCGCCCAATGCTGGCACTCATCAGGTGCAGGACACTGCCGAGCGCCGCGAGGAATTGCGCCGCCAGGCGGAACTCATCAAAGCACGATACCCACAATCTTCCGAGACTAGGCCGTGAACACATGAGCAGCGCACCAAAACTCGCGGCCCTGCCTCGCTCCCCGGTTGCTCCGGCCGATATTTTGACGCCGGCGGAATTAGCCGAGCGCTTGAAATTGCCGTTGAGTTGGGTGTACAAGCAGTCCGCAAAAGGCTCCATCCCGGTCCTGCGGTGCGGGCAGTATCTAAGATTTGACTGGTCGGCGGTCTCGGAATGGCTGCGCACCCGGTAGATTGACACTCTCCCGATTAATGTGATATACGTATATCAGATAGGGAGGTTAGAAAAATGGCTAACGAACAACGCGGTTACGTCTTCCACTCCGGAAACAACTGGTATGTGCGCTACCGGGATAACGTCATGGGCCCGGATGGTGTCGTGGTGCGGAAACAGGTCTGCCGCAAGATCGAAGGCGTGGACTATCCCGGCTACAAAACAAAATCCTCCGTGCGGTCGTTTGTCACCGATCTGCTGGCCCCCATCAACGCCGGCATGGTCAACGCGCAAAGCACCATGCCGATTACTGATTTCGTCGATAAAGTTTATCTGCCCGAATTTGTCGAAAAACAGCTGCGGCCGGCAACCCGCAAGCAGTACAAGGACGTTTGGAAAAACCATTTGAAAACCCGCGTTGGTTCACTCACGCTTCGCGGATTCAGGACCATGCACGGGGAACAGATTTTGCAACGCATCGCCGTCGAGGGCCTCGGCCGTAGTTCCTTGCGTCACTGCAAAGCGTTTTTGAGCGGGGTATTCAAACAGGCAAAAAGGTTGGGCGTTTTGGATGGCCTGAACCCCATGCAGGACACTTCCCTGCCCCGCACCGAAGAATCCGCCGAAACCTACGCCTACTCTTTGCCGGAAATTACCACCATGCTTTCCGTACTCGCGGAACCCGCGCGCACCGTGGTTTTGCTGGCCGCGTTTACAGGGTTGCGGAAATCGGAAATCCGCGGTTTGCGCTGGTCCGATTTTGACGGAGCGCAACTGACCGTCAACCGTTCGCGCTGGAATAAATTCGAGAGCGAACCGAAAACGCGCCGTAGCAAGGCGCCAATTCCGGTTGTGAAGCAACTCGGGGAAGCGCTCGAAAAGCATCGCATCCGCTCCGGCAAACTAGCGCAACCGGATTTGCCGATCTTCCAGAACGGAACCGGCACTCCGCTGCACCTCGATAACCTCGCGCGACGGGTGATTATCCCGGCCATCGAAAAATGTTGTGTGTGTCGGAAGCCAAAGCATGAACACAAGACGGAAGGCCATATGTTCATGCTGGACGAAACTCTCCAGTGGCACGGCTGGCACGCTTTCCGCCGCGGGCTGGCGACGAACCTGAACGCCCTGGGCGTGGACCCGAAAGACATCCAGGCGATTCTCAGGCACTCGACGCTCGCGCTCACCATGAATATCTACGTCAAGAGTCGGAACGAAGCGCAGAGTACAGCGCTCGATTCTTTGAGCGAACGGATGGGACAAACCGATGTCATTCAATAAGGCAGTGTGCAACTGGTGTGCAACGGTTGAGGTTTGGCCAGTTCGTAACTCGTTGAAAATATGGAGCCGAGGGCGAGAGTTGAACTCGCGACCTGCCGATTACGAATCGGCTGCTCTACCACTGAGCTACCTCGGCCCATGATAATAAAAGACTTATTGCCGCGGTTAGACCCTTGCGTCAAACTTGCGTTTCAACCTATCCAAGTTTCAGCGCTGCCTGGCCGTACTTTCAATCACGAACGCACAGCCTCTTCGGAAGCGACCTCTGCCATGGATCGGCGACTATCGCGTTTCCGCCTTCCATCACGCTCTTATTTTCCTGAAGCGCACCAGGGAAACCGATCGCAGGGCAAAGGACGGCGAGTTGATTCTAGCCTCGTCTGCTTCCGTTCGCAAGCGCTTGAGCTTACTAGCTTTGGCGTCGACCATGCCGTTTAACTGCTAGCAGCACGAAAAACCGCCAGGGTACAAACGGCGATTCCGATCACTTGTATTCCGCTCGGAGTGTCGTTATGTATTGAGGTGTAAATGCCAGGCCTACAGCTTCAGTATCACACGGAACTACGCCTCAAAGTTTCGTCAGACGGTAGCCAGCCGATCGAAAATCGGTTGCTCTGTCATCGCTACTAAAGGGCTTGTTATTCGCTCTCGTTGCCTTCACCGAGCAAAACTACTGCTTGATAAAATGAAACTGTACGGCCAATTGGTCCCCGCGATCTTGGACGCAGCTTTGTCTTAATTCGTCGGGCCGGTCCCGAGTGGACTTATGCTTTAGTTGCTATTCGGGAAACACTTCGTGGATCACTATATCCTTTCAGTTTTTGATCGTGCTAAAACTGCTGTCCATGATGGTCATCATTTTAATGGGTGTTCCTATGGTGGTTGCGGTCTGTTTCCGGCTGCTGCTCCCGTTATTTACCGTCGATATGCCTTGCCGTCGCGTTGAACCTGATTCGTTTGCGTAGCGTGCGTTCTGACCGGAGGCTTCTTCGGAATCGGCGGTAGCACTCTTGTCGTTTGCTTTGCCTTTGCCTTGAAGGTTTCAAACAATTCGTGCCTTCGTTCCGATTTGGGTGTAATTCGGATTCTTTATTTTCAGCCAACCGCTTACCGTGGCATACGTTCCGGTTTTTCGCTTCGCTACAACACCTTCTAAATTGTGTCGGACCACCTCGTTAAATAGATCGATGCCGCGCCCTTCGACAAATTTCCCGCACAGAACATCTGGTAGCGCGCTTTTATCGATCACGTCGCACAATTTTTTCTTCCGTTCAATCAATGGAAGCTGCCGAAAATCTCGACCATTCAGATAGAGCAGATCGAAGGCATAGAAAATTGGGCAACCTCGACGGAGGAGCAGTTCGTTGAAAATACTGCGGCCCTCGGCGTCTAGCCATACCAGTTCGCCGTCGATCACGGCGCTTTTAACCTTCAACCGAGCGAGATGACTGCGCAATTCTCCAAAACTTTTGTAGGAATTTCTTCGGCGAGAGATTAGTTCGCAATGACCTTCAAAAATATATGCAAGTGCCCGGAACCGTCGTGTTTTAGCTCGAATAGAAAGTCGGGATGATCGAACGGCTGCCGCACCAAAGTTAGTTTGGCCGGGTCCATCTGAGGCAGGCGCATAGAAATATGATGCGGTCGCAAGGTGGCGGGGATAAACGAAGAAATGGCGAAGCCTTGCCTTACTCTATATTTTCTCAGTCGGCACACGGGTTTGCGGGTATGTGATTAGCTCCACGATGACATAGATTTGATCTCCACCAAATGTTCCCCAGCCCACGGGAAACCGCACCAATGGCTCAGTGGGTTCTTGATTGTCCGCGCTGTCACAAAATCTTCACTCACAGCCAAATAAATCCGAGGCCCGCGACGCTCCCATACGACCCCTTATGGCAGACAAAACCCGCCTTTCCAAATGGCGGATTGAATCTAGCTTGTCCAAACTGTCAAACGCCTGCGGTCTATCAGCGATTTGAACTGATGTATCGTCCGGATTGATACAAGCGATTTTACCTAGACATTGGTATATAAAGTCGGCGTCAGTCGGACGTAGTTTCGGCTGATGCGCGCCAAATCGACGCCAGACGGAGCAGAGGGGAACGTTACTAAGCGTATCCTGATCGTTGACGATCTTCCGCAAATCCGTAAATTAATTCGCGACTATCTTGAAGAGGAGAAGGAGTTCCGTGTTTGCGGCGAAGCCATCGATGGTTTTGACGCCATAGATAAAGCGCAAAATTTAAAGCCAGACCTGATCATTCTTGACGCTTCTATGCCTCGTATGAATGGAATTGAAGCTGCCCCAAAGCTGAGGAAACTACTTCCTGAGACGCCAATAATTTTGTTCACTTTTCATGAAAGCATGATGCATGGTTTTACGGCGGGTGAAGTTGGCGTGGACGCGGTAGTGACGAAAGATCGCGGCATGGTCCCGTTAAAAGAAAGTGTTAAGGCTCTGCTCCAACGTCGTCAATTATCAGTTCGTCAGAACGAGGACGGTCGGAACGCAAAGCGTTAACGGGCGCGGCGCAGATCGTTCGAATCAGATTCCGCTTACAGCGCCGGGCGGACAATTGAGCTTTATCGCTGGAATGAGTTCCGAATAAAGGTTTACCTTATCCAGCAAGACCCGCGCGCCGAACCTCTTAGCCAGCGCCTTGGCTTGCTCATCGTTCCACACCGATATAGCTACAATACATCCAGAGTGCATAGAAAGTTGAAATCTTACCGATTCCGGCGAGTATTCACGCTCATCGCTCATGTGCAGGTCCATGACCAAGACATCGGGCCTTAATTCATTTGCGAGCTGAATAGTTTCAGCGAACCCCTTTGCCTCACCCACCAATGATGTGCTGGGTTCTTCATTGAGAAGTTTTGCGATAGCACGGCGCATCACTTCACTATCATCGGCCAACAGCACCTTAATTGACAATCATCCTCCGGGGAGCAGAGCGCGATGATTTATAACCGATGTGGGCCTTGGATGCCAACAGTATGTGGCTATGTGGTCCGCCCTACAGAAAGCGTCGTTTGTTAACGACCCCATTGATTGCCAAGCCTGATAATCACCGAAAGCTGACACCGTTCCAAAATGGAACAGTTTTGATTGGGCTTTTCGTTATCCTAATTCGATGAAGAGAAGCGAACTAACAGTGAAACAGAAGCTATCCGTCCCCTGTCCGATCTGCGCGGCCGCCGTTGGCGAGCGTTGTCAGATGTATTCAGGTCTGGGACGGCGGAATGAGCCACATATGGAGCGGAAATTTTACGCGATAGAAGCCCTCGAACATTATCGTGGCCAGTATAACGTTGACGCAGATGGCTATTCGGGCGAGTACACGAGTTGAAAGCGTTGGTATGTAGCGGACTCGTGGCAATGCGGACAGGGTAAAATTGCGCCGCCTTCGGGAAGCTCAGGTCGGTATGGCCACAGTGGATCGTAAACAAAAATGCCGGACGGCGGATCAATTTGACTATGACGGAATATTTTCTTGCAATTTTGGCAGTTCAAAGTCCACTGAGGCATTCGGTAACTTTCTGGCCGAGGGGCAGGGCTCGCTGTCACCATAGTGCCAAAAATCCATCATATGAGAATGTTCCATACCGGACACACGCCGGATTGCATGCCGCGATTATATTGAATAGATTCTTTCCGACACATGGCCAAGGATGATTTCTCCGAAGTACAACGGAAGCTTGAGGCAATTGCCTCAGATCTAAAGACCGCCACAGACCCAGAGGGCAGACGAACGCTTCTCCGGGAAATGAGTCGATTGGTCGCGGAAGCCGAGCGAATCAGCAGCCAACCACCCAAAATGATTTCATAAGTCCGAGCGCCTTAATTCGATCGATTTTGGGCTAAAATCTACCCAATGCCCAACGATAGATTTAATGTCGCTAAATCCCAAGACGATCCGTCGAAACCTGACGATGCGTTTCGGTCAAGCGAGACTCGGTTCCGAGCTTTGGCCGAATCCGCTTCGGGCGGATCAGGCCGGAGGCGACGCGTGCGACTCGAAACCCTGCGCGGCTTCGGCGACAGTCGGGAAAAGGCGAACAATTTTGTTCGCACTCGTTATCTCCAGGGTTTCTCCAACCATCCCTCGCGCCCCAGCGATATGCAAGATGCCTCCTGCCTTCTTCACCTTGGCGTGGCACATCATCAGAATGCCAAGACCAGAGCTGTCTAGGAAAGTAACCTCCGTCAAATCAAAGATCACCTTGCTATGATTTTCTTTAAGCAAATCTGCAAGTCCCCATTCAATTTTCTGGCTGTCGCTACCCATTGCAATGCGACCAATCATTTCAAGTACAGCAATGCCCGGTTCGACCTTCTTGCGCAGGACGTTAAGAATCATAAGAGTCTTCCTTAAATCGCAAACTCTGAAATCTTGAGTAGCTGGCGGAATGTGCAACCGATCTTTATGTTCGCGCCCACAGGCTATTGTGTCCCGGTGTCAAGGACAATCTGCATACCATCTTCGTGCGTGAAGTATCTGCGACATGTTCAGCATAATCTCTTCCAGCAGCATCATAAATTAGTCGCTGACGAACCACCAGCCGTCGCCATGGGCAAAGCCCATCTACCATTCGAGTCTCGCGTTGATTGCCTGTGACGTTGAACCACGACGGCCAACGCTCGACCAGCTTTTTTCAAGTTCACTGCGCATGACGTTCAGGCTCACTCACGGAACTCAACTGATCGGCGGCAATATCGAGAGGCGATACGTAGCGTTAGGATGAATCCTTCTCGAGTTTTGTTAACATCCGAATCGTGTCCTGCTGCTTTCCCGGGACTGCATACGCCATGCATAGCGTGATGCCATTACACTATCGCTTGCCCCCGCCGACTTTGCTCGTTCGAGCAAAACAGCCTCATCAGGTAGGAGTCGATGTACAGCATGGCCGGAACGTAGTTTGCGTCCATATCGAGCAAACCGCCTCTGAAGACTTCTAAGCGTGGCTGCACTCATGGGACTGGGATCCGATAAAGGTTCCAATGAGAGGTAATTTTCGCAAAAGAGTACAGAGAGGCATTGGGTCCAGGTAAGATTTTTTCGTCCCGGACCTGGAGCGAAGAATGATTCGGCAAGTCCGTATAAGATTTCAGACCAGTCGCCGGAAAAGCTGGAAGGACTGTCCCTTGTTGCAATGGAAGGCTATAGGTCTGCCATTCCCCCAGTCCTTTAGAGGAAGGAAATGTGACATACAAGGTTCTTCCATCCCGGCTCCAATCGATGTCGCAAGCCACGCACAAATGAATGGTTGGGCCCCCTTTTAAGGGGACGGCCTCTGTCGGGAACTCGGCCTGTTCACCCTTGATTCCGTGATAGGTCACAGCAAAGCGCTCATCGGGAGAAATAGCGGAGAGCCTGTCGATCGGTCCGGTGAGAACCTTTTCGAGTTGACTGCCATCGTCATTCATTCGATAGAGGTAGGCTACGCTCCCATCGTTGTACTTGAAATAAATCTTACCTGAAGGCGCGTAGTGTGGCGAACTCCTTTCGCCGACTCCGGAACCAATCTGTCGTGGCGCGAAGCTGTGGTCGAGCGATGCTAACCAAAGATTTCGCTTTCCATTTTCTTCATGCGGACAATACACCACGCGCTTATCGTCGGGTGACAGGCTGAAACTAAGAATCGGGATTCCCGGCAGCACTTTAACTGCCTGCCCGGACTGAAGGTCAGAAAACCAAAGTTCACCACCGTGGTACTGATCCGGAGCATTTCGAGAAACCAAGTAGAACAACTTCTCGCCATCATTAGAAAGCGCGGGGCCGAATGCGTAGCCTTCTGAAGAAATTTGTCGGTCTCCGTGCTGATCATGAACCCATACGCTACTCTCGTCCCCGCCTACCGAAGACACAATTGAGCGTCCGTCGGGTGCCACAGCGATACCGTCTTCTTGCGTTGGGCCGGTCGTGAGCTGTTGAGCTTGCCCCTCCGGAAAGGCTTGCCGCCAGATGTGAGAGCCCTGTCCTCCGGCATCGGACGTAAAGTACATCCACTTGCCGTCCGGTGACCAAGCGGCGGCCGTACAGCCTCCATTTTGTGGTCCCACTGGTTTGTTGACGAGAATTCCGCTGAAAGACACAAGGCGGCATGGTAACCACGCTCCAGCCTGCATCTCTACAATAAGTACCGACTTACGATCAGGAGAAAGGCTTGAGAAGTGGGCCATGCCATCTTCTCGAGGTGGCACGTATACATCCCGCTGATCGGTTCTGCTCTCAGTCGCGGTGACAACGGCAAGGTGCCTGCCACTTTTGATCTCGCTAAACATCACATGCTGCGGATCGATCCATGTTAAGCCGGCTGCGTTGGAGAGTAGACGCTGGGGCTGTCCACCGAGAACCGGCACCGTCCACGTATCAAAACCACCGGCGCCAACCGTTCCATAAGCGATTCGTGAACCATCGGGTGAAAAAACAGCCCAGAACTTTGCACTGCTATCATGGGTTAGTTGCACCGGCTCGCCATCTGGAATCAGCTTGACGTAGAATTGTGCGGAACTTCCAAAACTGTTTGAATCGCGCAGAAACACCAGCATTCGACCGTCGTATGACAAAGCTGGTTCCGAGGTGGTTCCGGTAAAGTTTGTGAGCTGAACCCACTGCGACGAATTCGAGACCTCGCCTGGGTGCCGCATCACGACGACCGCGGTAATTGCAACTCCAACCAGAAGCACGGCAATAGCGATCCAAAGCAGTGGTTCACGGCGCTCGTTGCGCCCCTGCTCGGACGCAACGACCGTTGCGCTGCCGGATTCAGTGTCACGGCGCAGCCTTTTCAGGTCGGCACGCAGTTCAGAGGCATGCTGATAGCGGACGTCGCGATCTTTTTCGAGGGCCTTGTTAATAATCCTTTCTAGCCCATCGGGTACGTCAGGATTCAAGCGAGCCGGAGAAATGGCCGGGCGGTTCAGAATTGCGTCGAAGATGGTTCCGGACGTGTCGCCGCGGAAGGGCAGATGTCCGGTTGCCATTTCGTAAAGCACTACACCGAAGGAGAACACATCACTTCGAGCGTCAATGTCTTTGCCTCGGATCTGCTCCGGAGACATGTAGGCTACAGTGCCGAGGGTTTCACCAGGACTAGTCAGATGTTCACCCTGTACATCTGACATCGTGGCGTCCGTTCCTCCGCCAACAACCTGATTGTTCGTCACTTTTGCCAGTCCGAAATCCAAAACCTTGGCATGATTGCGTTGCGTAACAAATATGTTAGCGGGCTTAACATCACGATGGACGATGTTTCCACTATGGGCAACATCGAGAGCGTCGGCGATATCTGTCCCGATGTTTAGGATTTGCTCGAGGCTCAACGGCCTATCTGTGATGAGATGCTTTAGAGTACTGCCCTCTAAATACTCCATAGCAATAAAAGATCGGTTACCGTGTTTCCCGATCTCGTAAATCGTGCAAATGTTCGGATGGTTCAAGGCGGAAGCTGCTCGCGCTTCGCGGCGGAAACGCTCCAATGCTTGCGGATCTTTTGCCACATCGTCAGGCAGGAATTTCAGAGCCACAAACCGGCCGAGGTCCGTGTCTTCCGCTTTGTACACAATGCCCATTCCGCCGCCTCCGATCTTCTCGGTAACCCGGTAGTGCGAGATGGTTTGGCCAATTAGAGAATGAGTGTCAGCCATGTGGCGGTCATCTTAATTTGTGACGGGAGACACGTCAATTCTCCGGCGAAAATCGGGCTTGTGCCGCACGTCTGCCCGATCAGGGATGCCTGCGGATCTGGCATGGTGGGCAAATTTTAAGTCGCTCAGTCAACGCGGTCTTTATTAGGTTCCCGGCATGGACCTATGGATCGGAAATCGCCCAACGGTTCCCTAGACCGTTGTAGGTACGTTCGCACACAACATCTGAAAAGGTGGGGGTTTCCAAACCGCCGCCGAGCAAAACGGCTCTCACGGATGAAATCTCATTTCGACAAGCCACTGTACCCAAGGACGAGCACCGCGCGGCCACCCTCGGCGCTGACGAGAAACAATTGCAACTTCAGTTTGCGTCTTTTTTGCGTTGTAGGATCGGAAATGATGGGTAGTGATGGGACGTAATGGCCAGCTAAGTCGTTTAATTTTCAGCTAAGTCTTTTGTTCAAATGGACCTGCCACAGTTTACGAATCGGCTGCTCTACCACTGAGCTACCTCGGCTTTGTGTTGCTCTGCTTGACGATTTCTAATTCTGCGACTTTGACGCAACGGCAACTTGTATCAAACTTGTATTGTACCGCACAACCGCTTGCATCGCTTTCTTCACGTCGTTGGTATCCGTGATGTTGTAACGGTCAAACACGGCTCGAGTTTTGTAGCCGCTGATCGACATGGCGAGTGTTTCCCGGACGCCAGCCCGCGTCATGTTCCGCACCGCAGAGTGACGAAGGCTGTATTCCGACATGCCACGATATTGCCACACTTTTGGACCCGTCATCACGCCCAGCCCCACCTTGACGCATGCCGAGTAAAATACCGGATCATCAGCCTTGCGGAATTGCTTGCTCAGCATCCGAACCAGTTCATCGGATAGCGGCAGGATGATAGGCTTGTCGTTCTTGGTGACCCCTGCGGGAATGTCGATGATCCGCTCATCCAGCTTGACCCACGCCCAAATGATTTTCTTCCGCGCACCTTGGCGGCACCCGGTCTCGAAAAAGAACAACGTGGCGGGGCGAAGATTCTCGGGCATGAAGTCCAGAAGTTCCCTGAATTTTACCGGGGTGACAAACGCCGTGCGCTCAATCCCCGCCTCGCTGGTCATAGGAAAATACAGCATCGTAAATTGCAATTTCTTTTGTCTAACCGTCAGGACCATCATTCGAGTAGAGGTGATGTTTGCTAGCGAGTTTACCCCCTGAGGCGTGTCGCGCTGATTCCTTGAGCAGCGCGGAATAGCAACTAATCTAACGGTCTGGAGACAGTATGCCGATTCGACTTCTTCTCATCTTGCTTGCGTATTTGGTTACAGCAGAGCCCCAAGGCGTAAATATCCCCGATACGCCCGCCGGGCATACGCTCAAAGCGTGGCTCGATGCCTTCAACAGCGGAGACCGCGCCACGGAAGAGAAGTACCTCAAGACCTGCGATCCCGAGCGCTCGCTCGACGACGAAATGCGGTTTCGTGGCACAACTGGCGGCTTCATTCTCACGCAAATTGTCAAGAGCGGGCCCGAACGTATCGAGTTCATGGTCAAGGAGCGCAACAGCGACACAATCGCCATCGGCAAGATGGAGGTCAAACCCGGCGAGCCTGCCAAGGTAGCCAGTTTCGGCTTGCGTGTCGTTCCGCCCGGGACCAAAGCCGCCGACCTGAGCTTCAACATTGACGCCGCCACACGCGCCAAGGTGATTGACGGAGCCGTCGCCGCGTTGAACAACACCTACGTCTTTCCCGAAACCGCCAAAAAGATAGAAGAAGCTGTGCGCGCTCATCAACAGAAGGGCGACTATGATGCCATTACCGACGGCGACGACTTCGCCAAACGCCTCACCGACGATTTCCAGGCCATCAGCCACGATAAGCACATGCGTGCGATGTTCAGCCCCGCCGCGCTGCCCGATTTCGACAACCAAAAGCCCGACCTGAAGCGCCAAGGCGAAGAACGGAAACAGATGGAGCACCTGAATTGTGGCTTCAAAAAAGCGGAAGTTCTGGAAGGCAACATTGGTTATCTGAAGTTCGACTTTTTTGCGGACCCCGGCATCTGCGGGCCGACAGTGGTCGCCGCGATGAATTTTCTCGCTAACGTCGATGCCATCATTTTCGATTTACGGGAAAACGGCGGTGGCGATCCCAAGATGGTCGCGTTCGTATCATCCTATCTCTTTGCGGAGCGCATCCATCTCAACGACCTGTGGACGCGCAAGGGCGACGTCACCGACCAGTATTGGACCGACCCTTACGTTCCCGGCAAACGTTTGGATGGCAAACCGGCCTTCGTCCTCACATCCAAGAACACGTTTTCCGGCGGGGAGGAGTTCACCAACAATCTGAAAGTGCTGAAGCGCGCCACGATTGTCGGCGAAACCACCGGAGGCGGCGCGCATCCCGTGCGCGGCCATCGGATCACCGAGCATTTCGGCATCGGCGTGCCCTTCGCTCGCGCCATCAATCCGGTCACCCACACCAATTGGGAAGGCACCGGTGTCGAAGCAGACGCGAAGGTCGATGCGTCGCAAGCTTTGGAGGAGGCGATCAAGTTGGCGACAGAACGCATTAAGAACAACGGAAATTAAGATTCAGCCTGTGCGACTGTCATAATTCGGCGCCTCTAATGTTGCCTGTTGTGCCGGCTAAGTGGCCATTCCAGTTCGCCCATCAAATTGGCACGGAGCACATAGAGCGACGTCATCGGACCGATGGCGGACAACCTTCCATAATCCAGTTAGGGAAGGGTTGCACACCATACCTCCAGAATGTGTCAAGTGAACGGCACGTCGTTGTGTAGGGATCGTCCACGCACGATTGACCCGATTCTACTTGCCACTACCGTTCTCTGGTTTTATTGTTTCGAACAACAGAGGAACTAAATGAGAAGCATCATTGCCTTTCTCGTCCTAATTGCAACCGCCTTCGCCAAAGAGCAGCCCGCCGACCTCGTCCTGAAGAACGCCAACATCTACACGGTGGACGAGCGCAAACCGCGCGCGCAGGCTATCGCTGTCAAGGACCAGAAGATCTTGTTCGTTGGCTCTGATGCTGAAGTGCAAGCGTACATTGGCGCGAACACCCGCGTCCTCGACCTGAAGGGTGCCACCGTGATGCCGGGCCTCACAGACTCGCACTATCATTTCCTCGGTGTTGGTGCCCGTGAGCTCTCGTTCAACCTAGAAGGCACCAAGAGTCTAGAAGAACTGCTCACAAGACTGAAGGAGCGCGTAACGTCGGCCCAGCCGGGTGAGTGGATAGTCGGTCGAGGCTGGATTGAAACTTTCTGGAAGCCGCCGGTGTTTCCGACCCGCTGGGACCTCGATAAGGTTTCGCCGCACAATCCCGTAATCCTCGCTCGCGCCGATGAACATGGCGCAGTGGCGAACTCCGCTGCGCTCGAGATGGCGGGTATTAATCACAACACCACGAATCCGTTTGGCGGGGAGATTTCGAAGGACAAAAACGGTGAGCCCAACGGCATGCTTCTGGACCTTGCGCAGTCCTTGGTACGCCGACACGTGCCGTCGGAAGCTTCGGTAGACCCAGAAAAGGCAGCGCTCGCGGCTGATTCACGTAGCCTGATGCTGGGCTGGTGCGAAGTACAGGATCCAGGCGGAACGTGGGAAGACGTCGCCGTCTACCGGAAGCTATACGAACAAGGCAAGCTGAGTATCCGCATCTACAAAGCAGTGTTCGGCCCGGGACCGCAGGCCGATCGCCTGCTGCGAGAAGGTGCACTGATCGGCGCTTTCGACCACCACCTCACTGTGCGCTCAATCAAAGTGGTGTCCGACGGTGCTCTGGGCTCGCGTGGTGCCGCGCTGCTGGCACCATACTCTGACAAGCCTGATACATCCGGCCTTCTCAGGGTCGATGCGGACGCGTTGCGTTCTATGCTAGTGGAGGCGCTCAAACGCGGCATTCAGGTCGAGACCCACGCCATCGGTGATCGCGCCAACCGTTTCATTCTCGATGAATATGAGCGCGCGTTCGATGCGGTGCCTTCCGCGGAACGCACGGTTGCGAATCCCCGATGGCGCGACGAGCACGCGCAGATCGTGAGTCCCGCCGATCTGCCGCGGTTCGCCAAGCTGGGCGTGATTGCCTCGATGCAGCCGTCCCACGCCATCGGCGACCTCTTCTTCGCTCCGCAGCGGCTGGGCATGGAACGTATCAAGGGCGCGTACGCTTGGCAATCGATGATCAAGTCCGGCGCAGTGGTGCCCGGCGGCTCCGATGCGCCCGTCGAGCGCGGCGAGCCTATGATTGAGTTCTATGCGGCGGTGGCACGCAAGCCTCTGCCCTCGCGCGCGCCCGGAGCGTCGCTTGAAGGTTGGCATCCCGAGGAAGCTATGACGCGCGAACAGGCGCTGAAGGCATTCACGATTTGGGCCGCCTACGCCGCGTTTGAAGAGGACCTGAAGGGCTCTATCACACCGAATAAGCTCGCCGATTTTACCGTTCTCTCAAACGACATCATGACGGTTCCGGAAGCCCAGATCTTGAGCACCCATAACCTGATGACCATCATTGGGGGACAGATTGTGTACCGAGCGAATCAGGCAGCAGCCTCCGCTGCGAATTAGTCTCGCCCTCGAAAAGGCAGCTGGGAAGAGTGCAGCCTAGAATTTGGACGGGATAGTTCCAGTAACGGCAAGCAAGAAGTAATCCCAAGATAAGTTTTGCCGACAAGGTGCTCGAAATTCGGGCTGTGAGCACCCGAGATATTAGAGGTGTGATCATCGAAGTTTCCTACGACGCACGGCGGTAGTCTCCAGCGAACGTTGAGGGTCTGGGGGATCCGGCAATCGGGGACTTTGCACGGCTGTTTTTGGCCCGAAACTAAATTTTCCCAGCTTTACTGGATATCTTAATTTTAGGGCAACTTATGAGAAAGGCTTTGTAAGCCGGCGGCTCTAGTAAACTCAAGGACTGATATAGACTTGCTCGCGGCGCTAACATCGTGCACCGGCCGGTCTATATTGACTACAACTACGGAGCGGAAAAGATGAGAGTGAATCGGGGAATTTTTTTGGTCATGTTGGCGGCGCTGTGGTCGATGAGCGTCAGTGCGGAGAGCGTGCATCCTTTGCTGCAGCGGCCGACGTTTAATGGGGATTTGATTGTGTTTTCGTATGCCGGGGATTTGTGGAGCGTGGACCGGAAGGGTGGGCATTGCTCGCGGCTTACTACCGGGACGGGGATTGAGACGGACCCGGTATTTTCGCCGGATGGAACGAGGATCGCGTTCACCGGGGAATATGACGGGAATACCGATGTGTTTGTGATTCCGGCCATTGGAGGAGTTCCGAAGCGACTCACTTATCATCCAGCGGCGGACGTGGCGGTGGGATGGACACCTGACGGGAAGTCAGTGATCTTCCGGTCGAACCGCGAAAGCAGCAGCCCACGTTATACGAAGCTCTTCAAGGTGTCGGTGAACGGCGGGTTGCCTGTTGCGTTGCCGCTGCCGCTGGCCGCTGCGGGGACGTATTCGGCGGATGGAAAACACTTCGCGTACTCGCCGGTGAGCGGGGCCTCGCCTTTCAATTATTCGACCTATGTGGCTTGGAGAAATTATCGGGGCGGATTGGCAAGTTCCGTATGGATTGCGGATATGGACACGCTGGATGTTGTAAAGGTGCCGCGGGATCGGTCGAATGATTTCAATCCTGTGTGGGTTGAGAAGCAGTTGTACTTTCTTTCCGACCGCAATGGGGCGATATCGCTGTTTCGCTTTGATCCGGCGACGAAAGCTGTAACGGAAGTCGTGAAGAATGAAGGAGCGGATATTCGCTCGGCGAACGCAGGGCCGGGCGGCATCGTCTATGACCGGTTCGGCGAACTTTTCCTGTATGACATAGCCAGCGGGCAGCCACATCAGATTAATGTAGATGTGAGAGCGGACTTGCCGGAGGTGCGGTCGCGTCTTTCGCCGGCCGATCGCGAAATTCAGAATTACGGAATATCGCCTACCGGCGTGCGTGCGGTGTTTGAAGCGCACGGCGACATTCTGACGGTGCCCGCAAAAGAAAGTGCCACGCGGGACATCACCAATACTCCTGGAGTGATGGAGCGCGAGCCGGTATGGTCGCCCGATGGTCAGAGCATTGCGTATTTCTCCGACGAGTCGGGGCAGTATGCATTGCACGTCAGCAACCAGACGGGAGCGGGAGAAGTGAAAAAATACCCGCTGGCGAACGACGCTACCTTTTATTTCCGTCCGATATGGTCGCCAGACTCAAAGCTGATCACTTTTCACGACAACAAGATGGAAATTTGGCTACTGGACACGGGGACGCGCAAAGCTACGGTCATCGATAAGGCTGAGGTTAATGACGGAGACGATGATGCGGCGTGGTCACCCGATTCAAAGTGGCTGGCGTACACGCAAAGTGTTTCGAATCGCTTCCATGCGCTATTTCTGTATTCGGTGGCTTCGGGTAAGAGCGAGCGCGTCACGGATGGCATGAGCGATGTGCGCTTCCCGGCGTTTGACCGCGGGGGGAAGTATCTCTACTTCACGGAAAGCACGAACTACGGCGTCTCGACGAGCGGGCTGGATATGAGCAGTGATGAGTTTGAGGTGACGCGCAGCGTGTATGGGCTGGCGCTGGCGGCGGATACGGTTTCTCCGGTTGCGCCGTTGGCTGAAAACGAGAAGACGTCTGAAGAGAAGGAGAAGGACGCGAAGGAGAAAAAGGACGACGACAACGGCGACAGGGACAAGGATAAGGAAAAAGATAAGGACGCCGACAAGGGCGACGAAAACACATTTGACGCCGCAAAGAAATCACATGGGGAAGACAAACAGGAGAAAAAGGAAAAGCCTGAGAAGCCTAAGGCCGTGAAGATCGATCTCGCACATCTGGAAGATCGCGCCGCCCCACTGCCGCTGCCTGCGAAAGGCTACAGCAGTCTGACAGCGGGCAAGGATGGCACGCTTTATCTGCTTGATGGTGGCGGACGATTTCAGACAGATCGCGGGCAGACGCTGACTCGCTTCGTGCTGAAGACGAAGAAGTCACAGACGTTGGCTGAGCACGTGGCGGGATTTGACCTTTCCTTTGATGGGCAAAAGATGTTGCTGGAGCTGGCGCATGACCAGCCGCAAGGCCCGCCGACGGCAGTCGGTCCCGCGCCGACGTTCATTATTGTTTCTGCGGATGCACCGGTAAAACCCAACGAAGCCGAGGAAGGCAAATTAAACCTGTCACGGATGGAAGTCCGGGTGGACCCACGCGCCGAGTGGCGACAGATGTTTCATGAGATTTGGCAAATCGAGCGGGCCTTCTTTTACGACCCGCACTATCACGGGGTGGACGCGAGCGCGGAAGAAGCGAAGTACAAGCCCTATTTGGAAGAGGTGGGTTCACGCAGTGACCTGAATTATCTGTTTCAGGAAATGCTGGGTGACTTCTCCATTGGACATTTGCGTGGCTCGGGAGGAACGATTCCCCACCCCAATCAAGTACGTGGAGGTTTGTTGGGCGCGGACTACGAGATTGTCGATGGACGCTACCGCATAGCGCGCATTTACACCGGGGAGCATTGGAACCCGAAGACGCCGGCGCCGCTCATGGAACCGGGAGTGAAGGTCGTGGAAGGAAATTTCATTCTTGCTATTGGTGGAAAGGACCTCAACGGTTCCGATGATATTCAACGACTGCTAGAGGGTACGGCCGGGACGCAGGTGGTGCTGAAGGTCGCTGCGGATCCCGATGGCAAAGCTGCGCATGATGTTACGGTGACACCCATCGCAGATGATCTCGGGCTGCGCAACCTGGCGTGGATCGAAGCGAACCGGCGCAAAGTGCAAGAGCTGAGCAGCGGAAAGCTCGCTTACGTGTATCTGCCGGACACGGCCGTGGGAGGTCTGACGAATTTCAATCGTTATTACTTCGCGCAGACCGACAAACAGGGGGCGGTGATTGACGAGCGATTTAATAGTGGTGGGCAGGCGGCGGACTACATCATCCACGCGATGCAGCGCACGCTTATGAGCTGGTGGGCTCCGAGGTACGGCGCGATTTACCGGACTCCGCAGGCTTCGATCCTTGGACCAAAGGTGATGATCACTAATGAATTTGCTGGATCAGGTGGCGATGCGATGCCGTGGTATTTCCGCCAGGCACAACTGGGTCCGTTGGTTGGCAAGCGGACGTGGGGCGGACTGGTTGGCATTGGCGGCATCCCGGTGTTGATGGATGGAGGCCGGGTGACCTCGCCGAGTTTTGGATTTTTTAATCCGCAAGGACAATGGGACGTGGAAAACCACGGAGTACAGCCGGATTACGAAGTTGATATGGAGCCGAAACCAGTCAGCGAGGGGCACGATCCGCAGCTTGAAAAAGCTGTGAGTCTCGCGATGGATGAACTGGCGAAGCATCCGGTGCCGGAACCGCATAAGCCGGAGTATCCGAACTATAGCCGACACCGGGCGCAATAATTGGAGAGTGTGAGTTGCGGCTAGACGCTGGTTAAGTCGCTCCCTAAACACTAGCCAATCGTGCCGAAGATTGGGAGACAGTAGCACGATCTATCTCTTTGCATACGGCGGATCCGTGAACCCGCCCGCACAAACCGCCCTGCTCACCGGAGCCGATCGGCGAAAATGGTTCATGGAGAATGAGAAAGGGAAAAAGTATATGGAAATGCTGGAAAGCTGAGGGCCATCATCTTTCCGTCCAAAAGCCAAGTTCTGGCCCGCAGGCCCATTATACGTGATGTTTCCTGTGCCTCCAGCAAGTGCGCTGACTTGATGCGTTTCCTATGTTAGCTTGTCATAGTTACCATTTGTATACACACGGGTCGTAATGGCTTTGTTAAATTATTAAGTTAGTAATAGACGCGTCCTCTGCTTTTGCCCCCCTTGAACTTTATTGGAGCAAACAAAATGTCAATCCGAGTGCTGATAGTCGATCACCACGAGCAAATTCGCGGATTGGTTCGAGCTTTTTTTCTGTCTGAATTTGGATTCCAGATTTGCGGAGAGGCGGTTGATGGTTACGAAGCTATTATGAAAGCGCAGCTACTAAAGCCCGACCTGATAGTTCTTGAGATCGCCATACCACGTCTGAATGGGGTCGCGGCCGCGCCCAAGTTGAGGAATTTGCTTCCTAGAACTCCTATAGTTTTGTTCACCGTACATGCGGACCTGCTGAGAGGTGTCGATACCCGGGAAATCGGCGTTAGCGCCGTGGTTGCCAAACAGGGCGGCCTGTCCGCCCTCAGGAGCTCAGTTCACGCTCTGTTTGCAAGGAACCCGGTAACCATCGCGACCAAATAGCTTGTTCACAATTGCACATCTCTCAAACTCGATTGGTGACACCATCGCTGTCCCCCCAGCAGGTAATTGAACTTACGTCACTTTCCGCTAGCCCGGAGGTAGTGATGTCACTAAAAGCGCTGTTGGTAGATGGCAGCGATGTCATGCGTTCGGCCATTGCGAGGTTCCTTAAAAACGAACTCGCCATTGAAATAATTGGGACAGCCGCTAGCTTCGCTGAAGCTCTGGCGCTGACTGCCGCTTTAAAGCCCGATGTCGTGCTCATGGACCCGCACATGCCCGATGAGCGCGAATACACACCCGAGTCGGTAAAATCTCAAATCCTTTTACACACGGAATGCATTGTTGCCATGTCGCTTTGGAACGACGACGACGCCAAGGCCTTGGCGGCAAGCTTTGGCGCACATGTGCTCGTGGACAAAATGAAACTTTATTCAGACCTGATTCCCGCGATAAAGCAGTTTTGCCCCACGGTGAGCATTCCGAATAACGCGGACTCCTTCAGGAAAGACACAGAGCGTCCTGCTGGCCCGTCAATAGAAACTACGACGGCAGCTTAAGGCGATTACCTCAAGACTGACCCAGACCGCCGAGGAATGCCGGCGCAGACGAGTCGATGGGTCGAAGATGCCGAGCGAATCACCATACGTCCATCCGTGGATCGCTCAATGAAACTGCTTTTCTATCCTTCTGATTCTTTCCGGCGGCCAACCTCGTTCAGCGCAAACATGTAGGGCAAACTCACGGGCCGTGTGAGCTTTCGCTAGCCGTCTGGACTCAACAGCGGTGCGACCTTTGGGCGGCTGGGACTCTGGAAACTGACAACCGCATCGACTGCATTTATATCCTGTGAGCGCGACCGATGCCGCAAGGCGCGGCTTGTTCATCTCCGCAGTTAATGCCGCAATTGCTGTCGTGGGGGGTGCGTATGCTCTGGCCATATGACGAGCATGCTACTCCTCCGCAAATAGTACTGTGCCGTAATGAACACAACTAACGCACAACATAAAAGAAGCCGTCCAAGCCCTTCGTTATACCGGACGCATCTTGAAGTTGGCCCTTTATCGCTTGGGCTTCACGCTCAATCCTGAAAGGAGTGGCGTCTTTGATATCTGATACCCACACGGCCGGACTGGGCAGAGCCGGGTCAATCTTAAGGTAGTATCTTTTGCCAAATGCCATGTTGCTCAGCGCGCGACGGACAGTCGAGCACGCCGCGATAGAACGCCCAGCCTCTATTTTATTCGCCTTTAAATTCACTGTC
>Ga0185299_10000456_pt1 | contig 111135 bp, 96 predicted proteins | sample PaiPotPPA55metaG_FD_128002 | JGI IMG/M metagenome (GOLD analysis project Ga0185299, IMG submission 128002) | Iron sulfur acid spring bacterial and archeal communities from Banff, Canada, to study Microbial Dark Matter (Phase II) - Paint Pots PPA... ... | reverse complement strand
ACGAACAACGAACAACGAACAACGAACAACGAACAACGAACAACGAACAACGAACAACGAACAACGAACAACGAACAACGAACAACGAACAACGAACAACGAACAACGAACAACGAACAACGAACAACGAACAACGAACAACGAACAACGAACAACGAACAAGTCCGGAGGACTTCGTAAATGCCTGATTTGATTGCCCCGCATGGGGGATTGGTCGAGCCTGTTAATTGCCAGGTTCCACTTGAGGAAGTGAATGATTTTCGCCAAAAGACGGCGAGTTTGCCCAAGGTAATCGTCAGCGACGCCGACTTATCGACCCTCTACCGCTTCAGCGACGGCGGGCTCAGTCCCTTGGCGGGGCCAATGGATAGGGCCGCTTTTCAACGCGTTCTCGATGAAGAGGTCATCGAGAGCAATGGCAAGAAATACGCTTGGACGATCCCGCTTTCCTTCCCCGTGGATCAGTCCGTTGCCAAGAACCTTAAGACCGGACGGTCCGCCGCGCTGATCAACAGCCGCGAGGAGATCGTCGGCTCACTCGCCATCAACGATGTCTTTCTTTTCGACAAAGCGGCCTACATCAAGAGCGTCTATGGCACAGACCGCATCGACCATCCAGGCGGCCGCATGACAATGGCCGACACGCGCGATACGCTTCTTGGCGGGACGGTGCGCGTTTTGCCGCAACCCAAGAACCCCGCTTATGGTAAGTACATCCTGACGCCTTGCGAAACGCGCGCTCTGTTCCGCGATAAGAAATGGCAACGCGTCGTCGCCTTCCAGACACGTAATCCGCTCCATCGGGCCCACGAATATGCCCTTGTTGCGGGCTTGGAAAGGCTGACGCGTGCCGGCTATTTCGCCGGGGCGGTGCTTAATCCTCTCGTCGGCGAAACCAAGGGAGATGATGTCGACGCCGTGACGCGCATGAGGACCTACGAGGCCCTGATTAAGAATAAGGTGCTCGGCCAAGGCGACAAGGATGAAGAACTCTGGAAGAATGCAGGGTACGATTTGACCGACCAGGTGCTGCTTCTCGGCTTGGACATCAAAATGTTCTATGGCGGGCCGAAGGAGGCGATTATGCATGCCATCTATCGGCAGAACTTTGGTTTCACTGATATCGTCATCGGCCGTAAACACGCCGACGCGCCTTACGAGGACGGCAAGGATATTTGGGACGGCCTGGCGGCGCAACGAAAGTTTGATGAACTCAAAGGCGACCTGCTGATCAAACCGGTAAAAATCGGCTTCGCGGCGTTTTACGAGGAGCTAGGCCGCGTCGGGCTTGTCGATGAATGCGGGCCAAAGGGTTACAAACAGGTTTCGATCAGCGGCCGGGAACTCCGCGAAGTGTTGCGAAATGGCGGACTCCCCGACCCGCGCATCATGCGACCGGAGACCGCACGGATCTTGAGCGAGGGCATGCGAGGAAAGTGAAGGTCAATTTCATCCTCGGTCCGAATATAATTGCGCCGTCGAGACATTTTAGTATTTGATTGGACGAAATAAGCCATGGCCAGTATCACCATTTCACTTCTCGAAGAAGGCCTCCAGCGCCTCAAGGCCATCGCCAAAGTGGCCGGCGTTTCGCCAGAGGAATTAGCTCGCGCAAGCCTTGAAGAATGGCTGAATCGACCCCGAGAGGACTTCGAACAAGCGGCAAGCTACGTGTTAAGTAAGAACGAAGACTTGTATAAACGGCTTGCTTAATGCGATTTCTAAGCCTCGACGAGATTCTTGATTTACACCGCATGATCCTTGTGAAGACAGGTGGCGCCCCTGGAATTCACAATTTGGGCGCATTGGAATCAGCTATCGCCCAGCCGCATATGGCATTTGGCGGGGCAGAACTCTATCCCACCCTTGTCGACAAAGCAGCGGCTTTGGCTTACTCCTTGGTCCAGAACCATCCATTAATTGACGGCAACAAACGTGTCGGTCATGCCGCAATGGAAACATTCCTTGTGCTGAACGGTCAGGAAATTAGTGCCAGTACCGAGGAGCAAGAATCATTCATTCTAGGGGTCGCATCAAGTTGCGTTGGTAGAGAAGAATTCACGGAATGGGTGAGGGCTCATTTGACCAAACGGTCACAGGTGTGATTCAAAGGGCCCACCGCACCGTAGTCGCGGCGTACATTAAAAAACCGTGCCTTCGAGGGAAAGCACGGCTTACTCTGTTCCGGGAATGGCGGGCGAGTGCGGCTGAATCAATCGGTTACGGCGGGCTGACGGCGGCCGGTCTCTTTCTTGCCGGCTGGTTCGGCCTTGGCAGGCGCTTCTTCCTTGGGTTGACCGTTTTCGCCCGTGCCGGCAGCCAGGTTGCCCAGGAGACCACGTTTTTCCAGGATTTTGCGGCTGATTTCGTCGATCAATTTGGGATTATCCCGTAGGAATTGCTTGGCGTTCTCCTTGCCCTGGCCCAGGCGGATTTCACCGTAATTGAGCCAAGCGCCGCTTTTTTCGATCAACTTATCGTCGATGGCCAGATTGATGAGATCGCCCTCCCTGCTAATACCCTGATTGTACATGAGGTCGAACTCAGCCGAGCGGAACGGGGCCGCGACCTTGTTCTTGACCACTTTGACTTTCACTTCCGAGCCCGTGACCTCCTCACCCTCCTTGATTGTGCCTACCTTGCGGATATCAAGGCGGACAGAGCTATAGAACTTGAGGGCCAGCCCGCCGGAGGTCGTTTCCGGATTGCCGAACATAACGCCAATTTTCTGGCGAATCTGATTGATGAAGATCATGCACGTCTTGGTCTTGGCAATGGTCGGATTGAGGATGCGCATGGCCTGGCTCATGAGACGAGCCTGAATGCCGACGTGCGAATCGCCGATTTCGCCTTCCACTTCCGCCCGAGGCACCAAAGCGGCCACGGAATCAATGACGATGATATCCACCGCGTTGGATTTAACCAGCATTTCAGCGATCTTCAGCGCTTCCTCACCGGAGGAGGGTTGACTGACCAGGAGACCCTCAAGATCGACTCCCAAGCGCTTGGCCCAGGCGGGGTCCAAGGCATGCTCGGCGTCGATATAAGCGGCTACACCGCCAAGCTTTTGGGCGCTGGCGACCGCATGCAAGGCCAGAGTCGTTTTTCCGCTGGACTCGGGGCCAAAAATCTCAATAATGCGGCCCCGGGGCAACCCTCGACCGCCAAGGGCGATGTCCAGGCTAAGCGCGCCTGTCGGAATGCCCTGTACGTCGGCTGAAGACCCCTGGCCCAGTTGCATGATGGCGCCTTTGCCGAATTGCTTCTCAATTTGCGACAAGGCGTTCTTCAGTTCTCGATCGTGACCTTGGTCCGCCATGATTGGTCCCTCGTATCTAAAAGGAAGCGGTAGGTGTACGTTTGTGAGTATACCAAGATGGTCGGCCAGAACAAGCTCAAAAATGCAGAAAAACGATCAAAAAGTTTAGCGGCAAGCCTCCGGCGAGCGCGAAGCGCTACGCGCTCGCCCGAGGCTCGCCGCTAAACGAGACTTACCCGGCCGCTTTTTCGCCGCGTAGACAGCGGCCGATTTGACGAACCGCTTGGCGCAGGCGATTTTCATTCTCGACCAGGGCCAGGCGCAAATAACCCTCGCCGGCCTCGCCGAAGCCGCCGCCGGGACTGACGGCCACTTCCGCCTCCTCTAGCAGCTTCATGGAGAAGTCAATCGAATCCATCCGATCCCGCCATTCCTTGGGATAGCGGGCCCAGACGAACATGGTGGCTTTGGGCCTCTCCACTTCCCAGCCGATGCGCTGAAGGCCATCGACCAGGACATCGCGCCGATTCTGATAGACAAGGGCCTGGCTCTGAACCAATTCCTCCCCGTGGCGGAGAGCGAGAATGCCGGCGATCTGCACCGGCTGAAAGATGCCGTAGTCGTAGTACCCCTTGATGGTCGCCAGGGCGCGGACCATTTCGGGATTGCCGACGCAAAAGCCCAGTCGCCAGCCGGCCATGTTGTAGCCTTTGCTCATCGTTATGGTTTCCACGCCGACTTCCTTGGCGCCCGGCACACTCAGGAAACTCGGCGCCTGATAGCCGTCGAAGCACACGTCGCCATAGGCGAAATCGTTAATCACCATGAAACCAAAGCGCCGTGCCAACTTGACTACCTCGACGTAGAAACCTTTCTCCACCACCGTCGTGGTCGGATTATGCGGATAGTTGAGAATCAGCACTTTCGGCCGAGGATAAAGATGTTCCGCCATGCCGGCGATGCTGTTGAGAAACCGGTCCGGCTGCGTGCAATCCAGGCTGAGGACATTGCCCGAGGCCAGCGCCACCGCGTAAACGTGAATAGGAAACGAGGGGGCCGGCACGATGGCCGTGTCTCCGGGTCCCAGAAGCGCCAGGCACATATGGCTGAAGACTTCCTTGGAGCCCAGGCCCGCCAAGACCTCCGTCTCCGGATCGAGCTGAACATCATAGCGCCGAGCATAGCGCAGGGAAACCTCGCGACGAAGGTTGATCACCCCTTTGCTGACGGAATAACGATGATTGCGCTCGTCGCGGGCGGCTTCGCACAGCTTATCAATGACCAGGGACGCTGGCACATCCGTGGGATTGCCCATGCCCAGGTCGATGATGTCGATGCCTTCCCGGCGTTTGCGGTACTTCAAGTCGTTAATCTTGCCGAACAGATAAGGCGGCAAGCGCTTAACGCGTTCGGCCACCTGAATTTGAAACGGCGCTTGATTGGTATTGGGTTCGTTTTGCATGGGAACACTTCGAGAAATCAAAAGGCTAGCGCGCTCGAGCCGTCATGTCGAGTGTAGCACGCGGAGCACGAACTGTCAGTATTGGCGTAACGATGGATGGGTTACATCCGTTTACGTTTCGCGCCCGCTCGGCTTAGCTGAGACTTTTTCTTTCCCCCCAAGTGGCCCCGAAACGTAAACACCTAACCCGGGACCGGCCCTTTGCATTTGACGAGCCGGCCATCAAAGTCCTAAACTGAATGTTCCAAATCATAAGGAGCTTGCATGAGCGAACGTGAAGGCGATGATGCCGGCGCGGGAATTGGGTACGCCACAGCGCGCGGCCGGGATTGGCCCAGCGTGCGGCAATTCAATGTTTTTCTAGAAAACCGGCTGGGGGGCCTGCTCGATGTCGTCCGCCGCTTTGAGACCACCGATGTCCACATCGTTGCCCTGACCGTCGTAGATTCGGCCGACTGCGCGATTATCCGCATGGTGTTGAGCGATCCCGAACGCGCCATGGAGATCTTCCAGCAAGCCAAGCTACCTTTCACGGAAAGCGACCTGCTCGTCGTCCAACTGCCTGACGGCCCACAACCACTCCTGCAAATCTGCAAGGCCCTTCTCATGGCCGAAATTGATGTGCACTATGCCTATACCCTGCTGGTCGGCGCTCAAGGCCGGGCGGCTCTCGCTCTGCACGTCGCCGATCACGAGACCGCCGTCAATACGCTTACCCGGAGAGGGTTTGTGCTCTATACGGAGAATGATCTGACCGCCTGACTCGCCGAGCGGTTACCCCGCCTGTCTTTGGCCAAGGCCCAGAATCTCCAGTGCGATCAGTTGTTTGACCACACCCGATGCCTTGGGCCGGTCCTCCGGACGCCGGGCCAGCATGCGCTCGACTAACTTAGCCATTGTGGATGGCACGTCGGGGAGGTGGCGTCGAATGTCAACCGGCGGGTCATACGAATGTCGACGAAAGACCTGGTCCGCCGATCCGGGCATATAAGGCAACTTCCCGGTCAATAGTTCGAAAAGGGTGACGCCGAGGCTAAACACATCGCTGCTCTCGTCCCCCTCGGTTTCTTGGCGGCACATTTCCGGGGCGAGGTAGTTAGCGGTGCCCAGGACATAGCCTCCGCGCAAAAACGCCGCGTTTTCACCGGGCCGATGTGCGAAGCCCAGATCAATCAACACGGCCTGTCCGTCCTGGATCAAATGTATGTTGTCCGGCTTGATATCGCCATGTAAGAACCCCGCCCGGTGCATCGCCGCCAGCGCTTCCGCGATCTGCCGGCCCACCCAGACGGCCGTGGGCAAATCCAGCGAATAAACGCGCCTAAGCCGTTGCCGGATCGACTCACCCTGCAATTGCTCCATGGCCAAATAGTAAGGCGGGCTAGTCACATGAGCATCGATCAACCTCACTAGGTGCGGATGCTTGACGGCCATACAGGCACGTGCCTCGCGCTGCAGCAGCTTGATGGCCGTCGCTTGATCCCGCCAGTCGGGCCGCAAGAGCTTGAGTGCGCACGGCAAGTCGCTGTCCATCTCGCGGGCGGCAAAGACCTGCGTAAGTGGCCCGCCGCCAAGAGGTTGCAAGATCTCATACCCGGGAATTTGGGGCATCGGCGGCATGGAACGGCTAACTTGAATGGCGGCACAGCAAATCAGATGGGAGATTGTCCGTAATGAGATTATCGGCAAGGTTGGCGGGGATATTCCAGCAAATGCACCCTCTGACCCTCTGGCTCATTTGGTGCGGACCCAGAGGGTCGGTGCTTGACCCTCAGGGTCAAAAGGGTGATCCAGAGGGTCCAGCTGCAAAAGCACGAGTCCTTCTGACATCCAAAGTGCGCAACTGCGCTTACCGCCCAACCCGCCCTGGAGACCCTTTTTGTTGGTCCACAGGGTCGTTACCTGGTCCACAGGGTCGAAAGCTGGTCCACAGGGTTCCGCGGAGCCAGAGGGCCGGCACAACCCCTCAATCAAGGTCATTTATCTGCTAATGTGCTTGGTCAGGTCTATATGCTTAGCCCCAGGCAGATGATCAAAACGATCCGGATGGCAGGTCAAAATGATAACTTGGAGGCGACCGGCGGGGGGATTCCAGGACGGGTTTCCCTCGGAAGCCAGGCGAAGGATGTCCAGGATCTTGCGATGCTTTCCGGTATCGGTGTGAGCCAAGGGGTCGTCAAGAATGGCCACCTGAGGCTCGTCCTTGGCGAGCACCCCGCCCAAGGCCAGCCGAACGATGATGCTCAGTTGTTCCCAAGTGCCGTAAGATTCTTCGTCCAAGGCAATCGGCTCATCATGGATTGGGTTCTTGAGGCGGATGCCTTGCGGCAAGAACGCGTCGCCAAAACTAATCTCCTGGCAATCGTCGAGTCCAATTTTTTGCGACCAGTCCAAGACGCGAATGGCAATCGGTCCCATGACTTGGCGGACCTTGTCCTCGCGACACGCGTCGAATAATTCCCGCAAGCGCTTATGGGCGGCCGCTTCGAGTTTTTCGCGCGCCAGGGCGACTTCAACCTGTTTCAAGACCGCCTCACTGTCGGCCAGTTTGGTGTGCAGGCCCTCTTTATCAAGAAGGATGCCACGTAGCTCGCGCAAATCGCCCTTGAGTTCCTCGAGCCGGCGGCCGCGTTCGCTCAACGCCGTCTCCGCTTCCTTGCAACGTTCTTCAACCGTCAACTCGGCTTCCGTCAGCTGATTGGCGGCCAGCAATCTTTCCACCTGTTGGCGAGCTTCGTTGGCTGCCAACCATTGTTGCTGAAGACTCCCCTCTTCTCCCAAACGCTTGAGTTCGGCGGCCTCGCTTCCTTCGGCGCCTTCGGTGGCGGCCAGCATCTCTCTCTGTTCCTGAAGCTTGCTCTCTGCTTGAGCCAATTTGATTCGGGCTGATTTCTCTTGGGCCTCCGTTTCCTCGCGCGACACTCTTAGTTGTCTAGCTCGGCTATTGAATTGCTTCTCAAACTCGGCGACATCGGTCTGACACGGTTGCCAGGTTGCCCAGGTTGGCCGACGTTGAAGAATGGCCAGGCGATGCTGACCAAGCGTTTCACGCTGGGTGTGACAGATCCCGGCGCCGTCGGGAGCAAGTTCTTGTCCCTCCGCGCGCACGGTTCGTAGGCGGGCGAGCGCCGCATCGCGCTGGATGCGTCGCGCCGTCAAGCGATCGAGACAAGATTCGTCCTCGGGATCTTCCTGGAAGGAGAGCACTTGGTCGTGGTAAAGGCGGTCCGTCTGTTCCAGCTCCCGGGCCGTTCTCACCAGGTCGTGATTCTCCTGAGCGGGTCCTATGCCGATGGTGCCAAACTCACCGGTGTGTATTTGTCCGCGCTGGCGAAGCGACCAGCTTGGTTTTTCTCCCGGCGCGACCTGGACGGACTGAGGCGGCAGGCCATCCAGCGCTAAGTCGATGGACGCGTTTTTCTCGACATCAATGGAAAGGATCCATTCCGTCGCCTTGAGCTGGGCCCGAAGTTCGGCGGCGTGCCGACGATTGGTCCGCAAGGCCGCCATCGTCTTCTCATCGGGAGCCAACAAAGTCTGGGTTTCTGCTTCAAGTCGAGCAATCTCCTCTTGATTCTTAGCTACCGCTAACAGCTTCTGATCCACCAGGGCCGTTTGTTCTGCGAGCGTGAGAAGACGACGCCTGTCCTCAATCTCCTCCCGGCCCAGTTCGAACTCCTCTTCGGCCTGGCGAGCGCTTGCCAAAAGTTGCATCGCTTTATCATGCTGGCTTTCGACTTGTTGACGGCGCTCCTCAGCGGCTTGGACGCTGCTCCGGGCTTTTGCGAGCTGATCGTGTAAACTTTGCCAACGGTCCTGAGCTGCTTTGAATTTCTTCAGATTCTCCGCCGCGAGTTGAAGGTTGCGCTCGGCAATTTCTAATGCACTTTTCGATTGGTGATATTGCCGGAGTCGCTCTCGGCAACGATCACTTTCCTCGGTTAGCTGGTCAAATTCCCATCGAGCATCCGTTACGGTTTTTTCCAAACCTGGCAGTTCGTCCTGTCGCGCCTGCAACCGGCGAAGGGCTTCTTCGTATTGGGCAAAGCTTTCCTTTTCTCTGGCGTTGGTTTCAGCGCATTTATTCCTTTGTTGTTCTATCTGGCCAATGAGCGAGTTTTTGGCGTCCCGGCTGGTGGCGGTGAACCACTTGCCACAGCGCCGGTCCAATTCCGCTCGGAAGCCGAGATCGCGGCCTGTCACCATGACGCCCAGAATGCCGCTCAACTTCTGTTGGAGAGACATGTCCAGGCTTTGTTCGGACAGCCCGATCTCGCCCTGCCCCAGCCAGAGCAATTGATTGAGCCCGGCCGTCGACTTATCTGCCCGAAGCAATTCCCGGGCTCGGCGCGACGCTTCTTTGGGTGCATCCTGCTCGACGCGCCATAGGTCGCCAACTTTTTTCTCAAGAAGGGCCTTGCCCTCCTTGGTTCTGGAAAAGACCTTGGTGAGCCGATAATCAACTCCATCGGTCGTGAATTCGACCGTCACTTTCGGCGGGCCTTCTCCGTTCCAGGGCAAACTGCTTGCGATATCCCTTGCCGAGGAATTGTGGTCGGCATCAAAGAGACAACAGCGCATGGCCCGAAGCAGGCTCGTTTTGCCGGTACGGTTGGGCCCGAAGAGGACGTTGATTCCGTCCGATAACGCCGGCAGATCTAGCTTGCGAATACAGCGCCAGTTCTCGACGTGGATGCCGCGTAGGATCATCCTTTGACCCCCCTGGCGATTTGATAGAGGAGAAGGGTGGCACGTTCGGCTACTTGGCGCACGGCCGGCTCTGATGAAGCTCCTTCATTCTGCAGCCTCTCCAGGACCCTGCTTAGCACGCCCTGCCCGGCAATCTCGCGCATTTCCTCCTCGGTCGGTTTGAGATGCAGGTTGGTCTCATCCAAAGCGCCTAACTGGTAGCGCTTTAACACTTCACGTAATTCCTCAAGGCGCATCGTGCTTTCGGCGTCGAGCACGCCGGACAGGTTCAGCTGAAGTAAGCGCCGTTCCAGGCCCTCCCTCGTGGCCACTTCCTGGATCAGCGCTTCGAGATCTTCTCGCGAGGCCAAGGCGCGCGTCTCTTCCAGCCAAGTGAAATGACCGACTTCGAGGGCAGTGATTTGGGGCACGGCTTTGGCGTTTGGGATTCTGACATGAAGGACCTCGCCTCTTCCGTCATCGAGGAACTCCTTACGGCCAGCCCCGCCATAGGGAATCCAGCCGGTCTGACCATCGCCGTTTCCTTGAAACCGCATGGGTTCATGGACGCCCGGATAAGCCGTCCGCTCAACGCCGTCGGGATCCGCAAATACCTGCCGACTGTGCCAATGGCCGAGAGCAAGATAGTCCAGGTTTTGCTCCGTGGCGGCATAGCGGGCGATGAGATGGTCATCCAATGGCAGGTCATCGCGCGTCTTCAGGCTGCCGTGAGCGATGCCGAGCCGAATCGTACCGTTGGTTTCAGATGCGTTAAGAATCCATGCCGTGGGATCGTCCATGCAGGTCTTGCGAAGGACGGGACACGGCAGAAGCAGCAACCCGGGCCCCACTTCGACTGGTTCCCTTTTGTTTAACAACCGAATATGTTTGCCTGGCTGCTGGTTCCAAGGCGGCCGGTCCCAGACGCCGCCGGACAAAAGCGGATCATGATTGCCGGGCAAAATGTAAACAGGAACGGGAAAAGAGTCGAGAATCTCATAGGCTCGCCGGGCCGTTAAATTATCCACGGCTGCATCATCGAAAAGGTCGCCGGCAATGACAACAAAATCGACCCGTAGGTCGCGGGTCTTCTTGAGAATGTTATCCAGAGCCGTGAAACGCGCTTCACGCACCTTGCCCGTTGTGTGCGGATCAAAGCGCGTAATACGCATCCCCAAATGCAAATCCGCGGCATGCAGGAAGGAAGCCATGGTTTTGTCCAGGCGAGCCAAATCCGTTTGATGGCGGCTTGTTGAGCCGGGTTTCCCTGGAGCCTATCGTATAATGATCGTTTGTCCAAGTCCTGTTGCTGGTGTAGCCAAATGCATTTTCGCTGGCAAACGTGGTGGCCTATCCTGAAGACGCTGATCGGTTTAGCCATCATCGCCTGCGTCGGCTGGCAATTTTGGAAGATTCTGAGTCAGGAAGGTATTTGGCAAATCTCGCTTGCGGCCCACGCGCCCTCGCTCGTTGTGGCCGGCGGATTGTACCTTCTTGGGTTGGCTTGCTCGGCGCTCTTCTGGCACCGGCTGCTGCTGAGCCTGGGACAACAACCAACGCTGGGTTCGACTTTTCGGGCCTATTACATCGGTCAGCTGGGTCGATACATTCCGGGCAAGGCAGTGGGGGTGGTTATGCGGTCGCGGTTGCTGGCGGGGCCACGAGTGCGCGGCGACGTGGCGGCCATGACGGTGGTGTACGAATCGCTGACGACGATGACGGCCGGGGCCTTGGTGGCAAGTCTTCTGTTTACTTTCCAGGAGTGGGGCGCTAGTCGGAGCGGCTGGCAGGCCCTTATTCTCTTGGCGGTATTCGGCATTCTCATTTTGCCCGGCGTTTTCAATCCGTTGGTGGATCGCCTGGCTGCTCCGTTTCGCAAGGAAGAGAAGACGCCTTTACCTTGCGTTCATTGGTCCACTCTTTTGTGTGGCCTTGCTCTAGCGGCCTGTGGCTGGGCGATTCAGGGCCTCGGCTTAGGGGTCGTCGTGAGCGCTTTGCTGCCCGATCCTCCGGCTTGGTCGTGGGCGGCCTGGATGCACTACACGGCCTTTTTGGCGCTAGCGAACGTCGCTGGATTTTTGATCGTTTTCGTGCCCTACGGACTCGGCGTGCGCGAAGTCTTGCTCCAGTCATTGCTCGCGGCGAATTTGGTTTACGCATTAAGCCCAGAGCAGGCCAATAGCACAGCAGTCTTGGCGGTGTTGTTGTTGCGGCTAGTGAGCCTGATCTCTGATTTGGTCGTGGCAGGAATTGCGTATGGGACCGGGCTTCGGGGGAAAGTGCCCGAAGCGCTAGCGAGTGAAAACAAATATCCTCGCTAACGCTTCGGGTTGGTGAAGCGTCCTCAAAAAGATTCCTCTTTATTTACTCGCGATGCTTTCCGAGTTGCCTTTAGGCGCGGAATCGCCGTTTAGAAACACATCGAGTTGCATGCCGACGTATAATCCCGGTTGATCCTTGTCCACGCTGTAAATCACCTGCAAGACGCGCGTGTCCACGCGCTCGGTATTGTCCCCGGTCAGTGATTTCTTGGGAATCACATAAGGCTCGACGCGGGAGAAAGTCAGCGGGAACTTGAGGCTCGGGTCGCCGCGCGGCGAGGCAATCGCTTGGACTTGCTTGGTGAAATACTTGTAGGCCCGGGGGATATCGTGCTCATCGATGTCCACGCGCACGTGCATTTTGTCAATGCTGCCCAGCACGACGAGAGCTTGAGACGGCGGCGCTCCGACAAACTGGCCGGCCAAAACGTTGACCTGCAATACTTTGAATGCCGGATGCTTATCGTCGCGGGGCACGCAGACCGTCGAGCGGTCGATGTCGGTTTGGATCTGCTTGATTTGGGCCTTGGCCTGCTTGACGGAGGCGGCAGCAATGTCCTTGTCATATTTCCAGGCGCCGGCCTTGAGAAGCTCATAGTCGGCCTGGGCCTGAGCGGCCTGATAACGCGCCACTTCGACGGCCAATTTCTTTTGGCGAAATTCCTCCTCGCTAATGACCGGGCCGGGATAGAGCTTGCTGGCACGCTGGAAAAGATCTTGTTGGAGAGCCAAATTGGCCTGGGCCGCGTCCCATTTGGCTTTAGACGGGGGCACTTCCTCCGGGCGCGGCTGGTTTTCCAGTTTATTCAATTGGGCTTCCGCGTAAGCCAGGGTAGCTTCGTAATAGTCCCGCTGCGCCTCGAGTTGCCGGGTATCGACTTTAAAGAGCGGCTCACCCGGCTTGACGATCTGGCCGACTTTGTCCACGGGAACGAAAACTTCCCAAACCACGCCGGGCAACGGCGAGCCAATGGAGATGTTTTCCGTTTCCGCCTCGACAATGCCCGCCCCGGCCACCGTTTTGCCGAACGGCGTCCGCGCCGGCTCAATGGGCGGCGGCGGCTTCGACGGCGTTTGCTGGGCCATGACGACGTGGTAAACGGCAAACACTAACATGAATACTGCCAGACCGGGCAGGACCCACTTGCTGAGACTGGTTTTCATCGATTCACCTTTTTGTTCAATGCGCCGAATTCTTGAATTCCGCGGCCGTTTCGACCTTTTCAATCCGGCCGTCGTTCATGAACACGATACGGTCGCCGAAGCCGAAGACGCGGTTGTCATGCGTGACGACGATGACCGTTCGGTCTTCCTTGACGGCTACCTTCTTGATTAGCTCCATGACGGTCTTGCCCGATTGAGCGTCCAGGGCGGCCGTAGGTTCATCGCAAACTAGCAGCTTGGGTTCATGGATCAGCGCCCGGGCGATGGCGACGCGCTGCTGCTGACCGCCGGATAGCTGGGACGGTAAGCCGTTGACCCGGTCCGCCATGCCGACCTGATCGAGCAAGTCCTTGGCTCGTTCCACCGCCTCGCGACGGGCGACGCCGTTAATCAACAACGGCACCGCCGCGTTTTCCGCCGCCGTCAGGGATGGCAACAGGTTGTACTGTTGAAAGACGAACCCGATATTCCTACGGCGAAAAACGACTTTCCTCCGGTCCGACATCTTGACCAGGTCCTCGCCCAGCACTTGCAGGCTCCCGCTGGTCGTATCCAGAAGACCGGCAAAAATCGAGATCAGCGTCGTCTTGCCGCAGCCGCTTTGGCCGACGAGGAGCGTCATTTGGCCGGGCGGCACGTCAACGTCCACTCCGCGCAACGCCAACACTTTTTGATCGCCGTCGCCGAACTCCTTGGTCAGCGTGCGACAAGCGACCGCCATCTTCATGGCTGTGCTGCTTAACATCCCATTCCTCACGTCAGTAGCCGTTTAGCGGCGAGCCTCCGGCGAGCGCGTTGCAACGTGCTCGCCGGAGGCTCGCCGCTAAACGATCAACGAAATACGACGGCCGGCTCGAGAACCAGCACTTTGCGAACGCTTATCAAGCTGGACAACAAGACAATCACCGCCACGGCGACCGCAGTAAGAACCAAGACCTGCCAGGGCATGAAGAAGGACACTTCCGTGTTCTTGGTCAGCACCCCGAAGAGCATCGTTAAGCCGACACCCAGGCAGAAACCAATGAAGCCGACTACCAGGCCTTGCAGGAGCACCATGCCGAGGATGCGCGTATTGGAGACCCCCATCGCCTTGAGCGACCCGAACTGATTCAAGTTTTCCAGGATGAACGTGTAAAACGTCTGGCCGGCAATGGCGCAGCCGACGATAAAACCCAGCGCCACGGTGATGCCGAAATTCACTGGGATGCCGGTTCGCCGCAAGTAATATCCGATGGTTTGATCGGCGAATTGCTGGCGCGTAATAGCCCGTAAACCGGTCATCGTATGGATGCGTTCACACACTTCTTGTGCGGGCACGTCGTCCTGCGGGTGCACCAGCACGAACGACATGATCTTGCGTTCTTGCGGGACGAACTGAATCGCCTGGTGATAGCGCGTGTAGAGAATCGGAAACGTCTGAAAAGTCCGCGACGATTTACAAATGCCGACGATGACCGCCCGATGGTCGTTCATCTCGAAGACCCGGCCGACTTCGAGCGGCTCCCCAGGCCAAAGATACTCGTATCCATTCACATCCATCATCACGGCGTCGGGCTTGCGCAGGTCGGCCAAGGAGCCCCGCACGATTTCGCGCGGCGCGCCGACCATTGTGGCGTCGTCCAGCCCCAGGACGATGGCCTGCTGATACTTGCCGGTGCCCTGATCTTGGCCGGTGCCCAGCTTCATGCGGCCCTGGCCTTTGTAGAAGCGCACCGCCCAGGCCACGCCGGGAACGCCCTGGACGCGATAAAGATCATCCTCCTTGAGGGGTTTCAATTCATCGAAGTATTCGACATTGGGATCCATGACCCAGATATCGGCGTCGGCGATGTCCTGGAGCTGGCTCGTTGTGCGCAAGAGCAGCCCGCAGAAGATGGCCGCCTGCTGGGAGATCAACAGCGCGGCAAAGGTAATGCCGGCAATGATGCCCAGATACTTGGCGCGATCGCCCATCAGCATTTTTAGGGCTATCCAGTTCATGGGTTTGTCCGTTGTCCGTTGTCCGTTGTCCGTTGTCAGAGGTCAGAGGTCGGCAGCATTGTTTTTTTGCCACTGACAACTGACCACGGACAACTGACAAATCCTCATCTAAACACCGACGCCGGCTCTAGCTTGATAACGCGCCTGAGGCTGTATAGGCTGGCGCCGGCCATGATGAGGATGACGGCGGCCAGCGTGCCAACGGGGATCTGCCAGGCCATGTAATTGGCGGCCGGAATGGCCTTGAGCTTCCAGGCCATGAGGTTCTCCGCCGCGGCCGCGAGGCCCATGCCGATGCCGTAACCGATCAACGCCACCACGAGCGCTTGCAGCAGCACCATGCCTATGATTCTCCAATTGGTAACGCCCATCGCCTTGAGCGTGCCGAATTGCCTGAGGTTGTCGAGCGTGAACAGGTAAAACGACTGTCCGGCGACGGCCGCGCCAATGATGAAGCCCAGCAGCACCGTGGTCGCGAAGTTGATCGGAATGCCGGTTCGCTTCATGTAGTAGTTGATCGTCATCCAGACAAAGTCGTGCTGCGATTTGGCGAGCAAGCCGGTCTCGTTTTGAATACGTTCGCAGACGTCCATGACGGGCACGTCGGGCTCCGCTTGAGCGAGAATGAAGGACAAGACGCGCCGTTCCTGGGGGGCGTACTTTAGCGCCTGGGTGTAGCGCGTGTAGGCCACGGGAAAGGTCTGAAACGTCGGCGACGCCTTGCAAATGCCGACCACCTTGGCCCGGTGATCGTTCATCTCAAAGGTCTTGCCGATCTCCAGCGGCTGATCGGGCCAAAGATAGTGGTAGCCATATTCGTCCATAATGATGGCGTCGGGCTGGCGCAGGTCGCCGAGCGAACCTAGAAGCATCTTTTGGGGAGCGCCGACAAAACTGTCGTCGTCCAGGCCCAGGATGATGAATTGCTTGTAGTTGCCCTCGTGAAACTGAGCCTTGGCCAGGCCTTTGTAAAGCCTGACCGCCCAAGCGACGCCGGGCACGCCGCGCACGCGGTAGAGATCGTTTTCCGAAAGAGGCGTAATATCGTCAACGAACTGGACACTGGGCTCCATAACCCAGATATCCGCGCCGCTCATGTCGCGGATCTGGCTCGTGGTATTGCGCATCAGGCCGACGAAAATCGAGGATTGCTGGGCCATCAACATGCAGGCGAAGGCGATGCCGAAGATGATGGCGTAGTACTTGCCTCGATTGCCAGTCAGCATTTTCAGGGCGATCCAGTTCATGTCGGCGCCCTCGAATGGCCCAGCGGCTCCCGCAGGCCGAGAGCGGCTAGCGTGAAGTGCGTGATGTGTTCCGCCACGGTCTTGGCGTCAAAGTTCCGAAAATCTTCCTCGCCGACCAGCTGAATGGCGATCGGCTTGTTTTGAACGTAATAAAGACATTGGCCGACAATGCTAAAGGCGACCATGAAGCGCTTCCAACCGGGCATCTCGGTAGGCAATATGTCTTCGAGGACGCCGCTGAGCCTCATTGCCACGGGCCGGATGTAGTCGCGAACGATCTCGAAGCAGGCGCCGGAGGGGGAGGCCAACTCCCGCATCATCAACTGAGGATGCCATTGCGGCCGCGACGGATCCAGTAGCCGGCTCACAAAGACGGCGATGAAATCCCGCAACTTTTGATCCGCCGGCGTGCCTGGGGGCCAGTCCGGAAACCGCATGTCTTTGACGCAACTGCCAAAGGCAAACTTGACCGCCTCGATATAAAGCCTTTCCTTGTCGCCAAAATAATAGTTGACCGCGGCAATATTCGCGTCGGCCCGTTCCTTGATTTTGCGGATGGTGGCGCCTTGAAAGCCTTCCTCCGCAAAGACTTGACCCGCAGCGGCAAGAAGGCGTTCACGTGTAAGGTCTGGCTCCCACATGATCAAGTATGTCCCAGATTAACTCGAACAAACATTTGTTTCAAACAATAATAACAAACATTTGTTTGAAGTCAAGAAGATAGCCTGCTTTTTGAGGACTTTTGTCAGGATTCTGGGTGGAAATGCTTTCCATTTCTTTCCACAGGGGGGGGTGGTGCAAATGGAGAGAACCATTTTGCCAGTAGGTACGCGTGGCATCAGGGGTGTCACTCCCCGGGCTGGGTTTGTCGAATACAAGGTATCCTGGCCCGCCACTCGTTCTTTAGCCTAATTTGCCTCTTTTTAACTTGCCGATGCGTACCGGGTACTGATTTAATCAACATAACGTAGATTTAGGGTGATGTACTTTTATCCCTGCCTCGCCTGCCTGCAGGAGATGCCTTCATGCCGGTAGTTGATCTGCAGCAACTGCGGTTGCCTCATGAATTCTTCCGGATTGAACGCATTACCGTGCCGGAGGGCGATCGTCTTCCTCGCCGCACGAAAAAGGTGATCGCGGTCATGCCGGCTTACAACGCGGAGCAAACCGTGGCCGCGACGGTTGCCGACATGCCGGTCGGTTCCGTCGACGAAGTGATCCTGGTTGACGATGTCAGCAAGGATCGCACGGCTCAAATCGCCCGCGAGATGGGCCTTACGGTCATCGTTCACGAAAAAAACAAAGGGTACGGTGGCAACCAGAAGACCTGCTATCGCCATGCGCTCGAACACGGCGCCGACATCGTGGTCATGATCCATCCGGACTATCAGTACGATAGCCGAGTCATTCCCCACGCGGTCGGGATCGTCGAGCTGGGCATCGCCGACGTCGTCCTGGGCAACCGTATTCGCTCCCGGAAAGATGCGCTCGAAGGGGGCATGCCGATTTATAAGTACCTGAGCAACCGATTCTTGACGTCGTTCGAGAATCACTTGCTGGGTCAAAACATGGGTGACTTCCACAGCGGATTCCGCGTTTATCGCCGCGAAGTCCTGGAGCGCATCAACTTTGAACAAAACTCGGACGATTTCGTGTTTGACACGCAGTTCCTAGTGCAAGCCGTGCGGCTCGGTTTTCGGCTCGGCGACATTCCCGTTCCGACGCGATATTTTCCCGAGGCGAGCAGCATTAACTTTCGCCGCAGTTTAAAATACGGCCTGCACACGCTGGTGGTAGTCGGTCAATACTGGTTGGACCGGCTCAACATTTGGCGCTCGCCATTGTTTCTCGACAAGAAAGCGCATTGATTTTCGTTTAGCGGCGAGCCTCGGGCGAGCGCGTAACGCGCTCGCCCGAGGCTCGCTGCCAAACGTTCGTGCTTTATGTTCACCGCCGCTGAAACTGCTGCCTGCCAACGTCTGATTGAAATAGCCCTCGAAGAAGATCTCGGTCCCGTGGGAGACTTGACTAGTAGGGCCATGATTCCCGCCGAACTTCAAGGGCAGGCAGTGTTTACCGCTCGATCTCCAGGTGTTTTGGCGGGTTTGCACACCGTTCAGATGGTTTGCGCAAGCGTTGACACTCGGATCCTGTGTAAACCAATGCTGGAAGACGGAACGCATTTGGAGAGCAACGCCCAATTAGCGGTCCTACGTGGGCCTGTACGCGCTATCCTTGCGGTGGAGCGCACGGCCCTGAACTTCTTGCAACACCTCAGCGGCATCGCGACCGCGACGCGCCGTTATGTTGAAGCCGTGGCCGGTTTCCCTGTTCGCATTCTGGATACGCGCAAAACTACTCCGGGGTATCGGCTTCTCGAAAAATACGCCGTGCGCTGCGGCGGCGGCCATAATCATCGCATGGGCCTATATGACGGCATCCTTATTAAGGACAATCACCTGGCGTCCTTGGGAGCTGATCCAGAGATCATTACCACAATTCTAAAAACAATCCGGTCCCAGGTCGGCGCGGGGGGTTCCATTGAAATCGAGGTGGATTCCTTGGAACAGGTCGAGCGGGCGCTAAGCGGCAAGCCGAATATCCTTCTCCTCGACAATATGCCGCTTGACCAAATGCGCGAAGCTGTTCGGCGGCGGAATGCCGCCGCGCCGGATGTGCAACTGGAGGCGTCCGGCGGAGTGAATCTGGGCACGGTTCGCTCGATTGCCGAGACCGGCGTGGATCGCATCAGCATCGGTGCGCTTACACATTCGGCCCCGGCTCTCGATATCGCTTTGGACTACCAAAGTGGGGAATAGTTGCGGAATAAACATCCATTCCCGTTCCCTACACCCAATTCCCTTTTCCCCATTCCCAATTCGACGGTAATAACCTGTGTCATTCTCCGAAGAGTGGAAATTGCCAAACCGCTGCATCGGTCGGCGCGTTCTCGTTTTTGATCGACTGGATAGTACGAATACAATGGCCGCTTCGCTTCCTCACGACGCTGCCAATGACGGCATCGTTGTCCTGGCTCGCGAACAGACGGCCGGGCGAGGACAGCACGGCCGGCACTGGGAATGTCCGCCTGACATGGGCGTCTTGTTGTCCGTCCTGCTATTTCCGCCACCGGCCCTGCGCCGCCCCGCAGTCCTGACGGCGTGGGCGGCTGTATCGGTGTGCGAGGCGATACTGAGAGTAACCGGACTACAGGCGAGGATTAAATGGCCAAACGACGTCTATGTCCGCGGCCGCAAGGTCTGTGGCATTTTGATTGAACAGGGTAAAGGGACTGCGATCGGCATTGGTCTAAACGTCAATCAATCGGCTGAATCGTTTGCCACTGCCGGACTAGCGCTGGGCGGTTCTTTGCGCGTCTTCACCGGACAGATGGGTAATTGTGATGAGGTGGCTAAACTATTGATCGATCAGTTGGATGAGGAATATGAGCGTCTGAATCACGGTGATTTGGGCACGCTGGAAGCATGCTGGAAGTGGCGATTCGGCCTGTTAGGCAAGCAGGTTGTTCTTGAATGTGTGGATGCGAGGTACGAAGGCAGATTGGTTGATATGGCGTTTGATGGACTGTGTTTAGAACGGGCTGAGGAAGGAAATGTGGTATTTCGTCCGGAGATGGTAAAGCACTTGGTTGAGGTCTGAAGTTCGGAAGGGATTTTTACTGGCGCGAAACGTAATCAAATGGGTCGAGGCTGATCAAAGTTTTGGCTGGGCGACCTTTAACGCGCCATTCTTGCCGAGATGGGCGGCTAGTTGTTTCTTCAAGTCCTCAATCTCCATCGATTGCAGACCGATCTTGGCGTGCAAGTCGCGTATTTTGTCCGCTTCATCCTTGGCGGCGGCGCCTGGGTCCAAGCTGCGCCTCCCGCCTTGGAGGAATGTCTGGCGCCAACGGTCGAATTCCTCGGGTGCAATTTCGTTTTGTTCGCAGGCTTGGACGGGGCCGATCTTGCCCTGCAGGACTTCGATGACCAGTTTCGCCTTGGAGCCGGCGTCCCAGCGGTCGGCTTCGGGAACGCTGTTTAGCCGGCGATGGGGCCGCAAAGCCAGAATGACCTCATCAGCGGTCTGCGGGCGGCGTTCGGGGTCGCGGTCGCGTAGGCGGTCAACCAGCGCGGCCAAATCGGCAGGGACGTCCGACCGCGAATCGGCGAGTGGTCGCTGGGGGACCATGAGCAATTGTTGCAGCCGATGGATCATCGTGCTGCCGTCGATAGGCAGTTTTCCGGTCAAAAGATGAAAGAGTGTTGCGCCCAGGCTAAATAGATCGCTGCGCGCATCCGCCCGGCTGGAATCTTCTGCTTGCTCCGGAGCCATGAATTCCGGGGTTCCCAAAAAGGCGCCCTTCAATGTCAGGCCATCATCTTCGCCGTGAACGTAAAAGCGGGCCAGCCCTAGGTCGGACAGCTTCACGGTGCCGTCGCGAGTCAACAGCAGATTGCCGGGCTTTAAGTCGCGGTGAACGATGCCGCATTTGTGGGCGTAGGACAAGCCTTGCGCGGCCTGAACGGCATAGCCGACCGCTTCGGCAATGGGCAGTGGGCCTCTTTCCTTAATGAGATTGCCCAGATCACGCCCTTCAATGTATTCGAGAACGAGGTAAATCTGCGACCGCGTACGAATCACATCATAAGCACGAACCACATTCGGATGTTCCAGCCGTGCGACAATGTCGATCTCACGGCGAAAACGGGCCAGGGCATCGTTGGCGCGGTGAAGATTACCGGTGTCAAGTGTTTTTAGGGCGACAAAGCGATTAGGCAGAAGAATGTTGCGGGCCTTATAAACGATACTGTTGCCGCCACGTCCAAGACAATCGACAACGACGTATTTATCGACATGAAAGCTGGTCGCCCCGGCGCGAATTTGACGGACCTGGAAGCGCGTCAGTAAGCCTTCCCGGACCAGATAGCGAGCCAAGCTGCCTTCTTGATCACCAACAGCTGCGCGGGCCGCGTCCAATTTCTCCTGGTCGAGCAATCTGGTGGCAAGCAGCCTTTCGGGGAAGCTGGTCGGCATAGAATCGTCCATCAGAGCAATTCGCTCCCAGCAACATATCGCTCGGTTAATAGGTACTGATAGGGGACGCGGGCGGAAGCACGCTCCTTTCCAAGTGTAGGACATGAAACCAAAAAAGTGAGGTTGCCAGCGAAAATGACCCGATGCTTGGCAATTGTATTATGTTATTCAGGAAGAGGCTGCCCCTTGGTTTCGGGGATAAACCATGCCAAAACCAAACCCATAAAATAAATCAAGCACACCAACGCTCCGGCTTGGGCGTAATTACCCTTCAAATCGATGACGAAGGTCGTCAAGAGTACCCCAATCGCCGCCAGGCAGCGGCCGGCGTTGTAACAAAACCCCTGGCCAGTCGCCCGAACGCGCGTGGGAAAAAGTTCTGGCAGATACAAAGGCAGCCAGCCGTAAAAGGCCGCGCTGGAAGCTCCGACAAGAAACACCGCGGCAAGAAACAACGGGAAACTCGAACCTGGGTCCATAACCAGGAAAAGAAACTCGCAAACGGCCAGGGCGCTGACGCACAGCAAAGCATAGCCCCAGCGTCGCGGCAAACGAGAGCCCCATACCGCCGCGAAAAAAGAGCCCAATACGGCCCCCCCAGCCGAAAACAGTTGGGCCTTGACCCCCGAGCCTGGCCGCGCCTGGCCTGCCCATAGGGCGATCGATTGGACGGCGCCCCAAGTCGCTAGCAGGGCCACCGCGCCAATCGCCGCCCCGAGCAAAGAGCGCCGACGAAGGCCCGGCGTGAAGATAGCACCCAACCGAGGCCGCGGCTGTGTCGCGACGGCATGTTCCCATTGCTTCGATTCGGGCACGTACATTCGGAATAGAAAAGTCATAAGAGCGGGCAAAACACACAAAAGCAAGATCACACGCCATTGGTCATCAGGATTGAGAGCCATTCCGATCAGGCTCACGATCAGAAACCCTAGATTTGCCGCCGCGCCGATGAGACCGGCCAACACGGGCCTGGCATGGGACGACCAACTTTCCATGACCAAGGCCACACCCAGCGACCATTCCCCACCCATACCGAGAGCGGCCAAAAAACGAAGAAGCATCAGTTGCCAGGCCTCTTGGACGAGCCCGCAGCCGCCGGTGAACAAAGCGTAGGTGAGAACGCTGAATACCATCGCCCGCACTCGTCCCACGCGGTCGCCGATCCATCCAAAAACAAACCCTCCCAGAGCAGCCCCCAGCAAAAATGCTGCGGAAAGAATGCCGTTCCATTGGCGCACCGGCTCTTCAACAGCCTGTCGTGCCGTTTCGCGATCCCCATCGGTGAGTGAAGGGTCCTTGGCTGCTATGGCGTGATCCGTCAATTGGAGCAAGGAAATCAACGCGGGCCGTGCCACGATTGGGAAAACGCCTTGCTCGAAGCCGTCGAACATCCAACCAAGGAGCGCTGCGGCGAGGGCCAACCATTGGCCGCGCTCTGCGCCTTCATACCAAGGTCGTTGCATTATGGACCCGTATTGCTGGACCGGGGTTTAATCGGTACGGAACCTGGGCAGCATCGTAACCGCGAAATGCATTGAAATGGAGAAAAAACAGGTTCACGAACTTCTGAGCAGCCCCGATCGTGATCGCGGGTAAAGAACTGGGGTCTGGTGTAGAGCATGTAAAAGGTAATATTGATCGTTCGTGCTTAACGCCGAAACGAGAAGCAAATGCCTCGTTTCTCGTGTCCGCGACTTGGTTCTGACCTCAATTACAGCGTAAGATTAAGCTAGCAAGAGGCAAGGTTCCCATGCCGACGGCGAGACGGCGGTTTTCCATTGCCTCTTTTTGAAATACCTGATAAGGCATTCTGAGAATACCGAATAATCTTGGCTTGCCGGATTTATTGGGAGGATGCCAGACAGGAGAAGGGCCGGCTGTTAATCCACAAGTTAGGCCGTTTCTCGTTGTTGGTCCGCTGGACACCTTCCGATACTTTTCATCATCCCTTGAGGGAAGCTTAGCTTTCTCGGCGGGAGCCCCTTTCATGGCGGAATTTGTCATTCGCGTCGGCAGCCGCAGCGCTTGCGGCGTCAGAACGAACAATGAGGACCGTTATATTGTTGATCCCAGTCATCAAGTCTTTCTCGTCGCCGATGGCATGGGAGGACAGGAATTAGGCGAGCAGGCCAGCGGGTTGGCGGCAGAGATTATTCCGCGCGTTGTCCAGGACAGGTTGGCAGCCCAAGAGGATGTCGGCTCGGTCTTGCAAAAAGCGCTGGCGGAAGCTAATCAGGCCATTCTTCACGCCGGCCGTCATCAGCCGGCTGGCCGCCGTATGGGCACGACCGCCGTCTTAGCAGTTAAACGAGCCGACCAGGTCTATGTGGCCGGGCTTGGCGATAGCCGAGCTTATTTAATCCGTGGCGATCGGGTGGAGCAGTTGACGGTCGACCATTCGGTGGCCGAAGCTCTTCGGGCAAACGGAACCCTGACCACCGAACAGGCGCGGAGTAGCCCCTGGCAACATGTCCTCTACAGATTCCTTGGCTGCGCAGAGATGGCGGAAGGCGCAGAAATCCGACCCTTTACCCCGGAAGCCGGTGACCGCCTTTTGCTAGCAAGCGATGGTTTGACTAATCACACGAGCGAAGACGACCTGCGCGACGGCGCCAAGACTTACCCGGATCCTCAACTATGGGCCGACCGTCTGGTGGAGATGGCGCTGGAACGCGGCTCGAAGGACAATGTTACCTGTGTTGTGATAGCATTTGATCCAGAGTAGCTCGATCAGGGATTTATCCCCTAAGCGTGATTCCATTTTTCGGCCAATAATTCGACGGCTATTCGGCCAAAGGTTCAAGCACCGGTTGCGAGGAAGGGGGCGATTCTAGGCCGCCATTGCGGTCTTTGGCCAGCGTGCCCGGAACAAGCTTGGGGCCGGGATCGTGCTGATCAAGAATCTGGCGAAGCTCACCGCCATCGATCACTTCCTTGACAATTAACTGCTGAGCCAAAGCTTCCAGTGCCGTGCGGCGCGTCGATAGGATGGCACGAACCTCGCCCGTCGCCTGTTCGATGATGTGGCGAACTTCCATGTCGATCTCGCGGGCGGTTTGCTCGCTGTATTCCCGTTCGCCCTCACCGAATCCCGCGCCCAGGAAGCGGGGCCGAACGCCGTTCTCATAGTAGATCCGGCCCAGCTTGCTCATGCCGAATTCCTTCACCATGCTGCGCGCGATCCGGCCGACATTCTCCAGATCGCTGGTCGCGCCGTTGGAGATCTCGCGGTAAACAATCTCCTCGGCAATCGTGCCGCCGAGCGCCACCTTGATTCGGCTTTCCAGCTCGCTTTGGGTCATCAGGTAGCGGTCTTCATCGGGCCGGCTCAGCACATAACCGAGAGCGCCGGGGCCGCGCGGAATGATCGAAACCTTGTGGACGGGATGCGTATTGGGCAAGGCGCAGGCGACGAGAGCATGACCGGCTTCGTGATAAGCGACCCGCTGTTTCTCGTCGGCGTGCATGATACGGCTCTTGCGCTCGAGACCGACGGCGACGCGTTCGACCGCCTCCTCGAACTCGGCCATGGTCACTTCTTGCTTACTGTTGCGAGCCGCCATCAAGGCCGCCTCATTAACCAGGTTAGCCAAGTCCGCACCGACGGAACCGGGCGTCAAACCGGCAACCCGGCGGAGATCCACGTTAGATCCGATCTTCACATTGCGCACGTGTACTTTGAGGATCGCCTCGCGGCCATTGATGTCGGGGGTATCGACAACAACTGTTCGATCAAAACGGCCTGGTCTGAGCAAAGCGGAGTCAAGCGTTTCCGGCCGGTTGGTTGCGGCCATAATTATCACGCCCCGGTTGGAATCGAAGCCGTCCATTTCGACCAGAAGCTGGTTCAGGGTCTGTTCGCGTTCGTCGTGCCCGCCGACAGCGCTGCCGCCACGAGTTTTCCCAAGCGCATCGAGTTCATCGATGAAGATAATGCACGGCGCGCGATTTTCGGCCTGAGCGAACAAATCGCGGACTCGGGCGGCGCCAACGCCGACGAACATTTCGACGAAGTCCGAGCCGCTCATGCTGAAAAACGGCGCTTCGGCTTCACCGGCAACCGCCTTGGCCAAAAGCGTTTTACCCGTTCCTGGAGGGCCTACCAGAAGCACCCCCTTGGGAATGCGACCGCCTAGTGCCTGGTATTTCTCGGGAGTCTTGAGGAAATCGACGACCTCGCGTAGTTCCGCCACCGCTTCGTCGATCCCCGCAACGTCTTTGAAGGTTATAGCGAGATCTTTTTCGGCATAGAGCTTGTGCCGGCTCCGGCCGAACGTCAACGGCGAGGTGCCGCCCGAGAGCCACCGCCAACCAATGAAAAGCATGATGAGCAGGCCGACGAAGACCAGCGAGGATAGGATCATCGAGCCGACCCCTTTTAGGGCCGAATCCTCCTGATCCCCCTTGTAACTGTTGACGCCGGCTTCAGCCAACAGATCGTAAAGCTTCTGGTGGTTTTCAACGCCCAAGCGCGAAGTGCGGAAATCGACCGTTTGCGTACGGGACTCGTTCTTGTCGCTGTCGGAAACCGGGTCCGCGGTCACGATCTTACCGCGGACATCATTGTGGCTTACCGTGATTTTTTGCAGAGAGATGGCGGGGTTATTCTTGGCCGCCTTAACGACTTGTAGAAAATCGCCATACTTGAGTTCGATCCCGCCGCTATCGCGTGCAAACATCCACCATAAGGAAGCGAGAAAAAGCGTAATGAGGATAATCCAGGGAGCGTTGCTTAACCACGATCGTCCCCGGTCTTTGCCCTTCTTTGGCACCAAAGCAGACCTCCGGGTTGTCGCCCTTTGACCGGGCCGGTAGGCGAATAAGTAGAATTTGTTACTAATTTAGCCTACGCGGCACATGCAGCCAGGTCAATGACGCCGCAAGCGGGGGCTGGCTTCCCTCCAAATTGACCCTTCTTCTGGTCCTGCTGCTATAGTGGAATGGATTCGTTTCATTTCACTAGAGCCACACCCCCCCCTCTAGCTGATTTCCGGTCGGGGTGCGCCTACACCGGCCTTTCCGTCAATTTTTACAGGTCCCAAATTCGCACCCTTCGAAAGACAGCCATTCAATGCTACTCAATTAGACTTCACGGGCCGGCCGCCCATCTTTTTTTCTGCTTTAATCACATAGATTCGTCTCATGCCACCAGGTCGAATGCCAAAGTAGTTCGCCGCTCCGCGGCGGGCTACTCTAATTGACCCTCCCCGCGCTTGCAGTATTAACGAAGAATCCCAGCCGGAGCCGGCTGGGATTCTTCGTTATGATAATCGAGGCGCCCCGTCTCAAGGCAGGTATAGCCCGTTGTAGTAGGGAGTTGTGTAGATGGAACCGTAGATCGAAGGCGCATAAAGCGAGTAGGGACTCGCGTAGTAGGGGACGCTCGGATATATGTAAATGGGTGAAGGATAAGGGTTGTAGCCTAAGGCGTAAGGCGGAATTTGGCGATAGGCGCGCCCCAGGACGCGCAGATTATAGGTGTACTGATTCAGCGTCAAATCGGGTGTAATCCGATAGTTTGGGTTTACAAAGGATGTCGAATTGGGAGCATAAAGGTAACCGTTGCGATTGACAAACGGTCCCTGAGCGCGACTCAACCCAGCGAATGCGCCTATCAACACGACCGCCATAATCCCCATTGCGGCAAAACGACTGAATGTGGTTTTCATAGATGTTCTCCTTGCGAGCAAATCAATCACCAGAAGGAATTTGCTTCTAAACTAAGGTGCGAAAACTGTGCCAGTCATTCCCCCACTCATTTTTGAACAAGATTTGTTCAGTCCTAATTGATTGCTATTATTAGCTTTACGGTTAGGAAAGATAGTTGGGCGGACGTATTAGTAACTTGTTCTAAATCAAGCAAAGCGTTCATTTTTCCCTCGATTTCGCCTTACTTGACCCCTACTTTGGACACTTTGTCCTTTCTGACAACGGAACGCCGGCCATCGTGAAATTTGCGCATCCACTTTTATATGCTCATTTCTTCTTCATTATCGCTACGTTGACGATAGTAGAAGGCGACCCTAGCCTGATCCACGGATGCTCGTCTTTTTGAGCCAAGGCCAAAGGAGTCTCGCATTGCATGCTTCGGACGCGGATCACAAGGGCTATCTCCAGCGCATCAGCCACAAGCGGATTGATCCGCCGGCAGTTACTCGACAAACGGGGCTGGCACAACTCATCGATGAGGTGTGCCTGTCTTATAACGCGGGTCGATTGCGGGAAGCTTGCCAGCTCTTTACCCACAAAATGTTGGCGGAAGATAGTACCGTCGGTCTGTCGCTGAGCGGAGCGCTTACCCCGGCCGGCCTGGGTACATCATGTTTAGTGCCGCTTGTCGAGGCGGGTTTCATCGACTGGATCGTCAGCACCGGGGCCAACCTCTATCACGACACGCATTTCGCGCTAGGCATGGACATGCACCAGTCTCGGCCAGGCCTCAATGATCTGGAATTGCGCGAGCATCAAGTCATTCGCATCTATGACATTGTTTTCGATTACGAGAACCTGCTCGGCACGGACCGTTTCTATCGGACGCTTTGTCGCGGAGACGCCTTTCAACGCACACTGGGAACGGCCGAGTTTCATCACCTGGTCGGCAAATACCTGGCGGCGCACGAGGATGATACCGGACGGGCGGGTAAGAGTTTGCTGGCGGCTGCGTATCGTGCCGGACTGCCGATCTTCACGTCGTCTCCGGGCGATAGCTCAATCGGAATGAACCTGGCCGCGCTGCAGTTAGAAGGGTCCCAGTTGTGCATCGATCCACTCCGGGATGTGAACCAATCGGCCGCGATAGTTTTCGCCGCGAAGAAGAAAGGTCGTAGCGCCGTGTTTATTCTTGGCGGAGGGTCGCCCAAAAACTTCATCCTCCAGACCGAACCCCAAATCCAAGAAGTGCTGGGTTTGCCCGAAAGCGGCCACGACTATTTCCTGCAAGTCACCGACGCCCGCCCCGACACCGGCGGTCTAAGCGGCGCGACGCCCCAAGAAGCCATGACGTGGGGCAAGGTAGATCCGGAGCAGTTGCCGGATACGGTGACCTGCTACCTTGATTCAACGGTCGCCCTGCCAATTCTGACAGCTTATTCCCTTGCAGGCCACGCTCCACGACCGCCGCGCCGGATCATGGATCGGCTCGATGAGGTGACCAAACGACTTGTAGAGGAATACACCGCAAGAGCTGCCCTGCGTGGCGCAGAACATTGACGACCATCTAGGTTTTAGGCAACCCGCTGTTCAGTCAAACGTGGGATTCCTACTTCAATCCCTTCCCCATCTCTTCCTTGATCTGCTCCAAATCCTCCACGCCCACCGACAGCCGCACCAGACCATCGCTGATTCCTTGCCGTTTCTTTTCCGCCGGGCTGACATAGCGATGTGACGTTGTGCCGGGGTGGCTGCACGTCGTCGTTGTGTGCGCGAGCGAAGGGCTGAAGGGAATGCCGGATGCCAAGCGCATGAAGCGGTTGACGCCTTCACGGCCATCACGATGTTCGAAGCAAAGCATGTTGCCGAAACCGCCGGCGAGCAGTCTAGCGGCCAGTTCGTGGTCGGGATGCTCTTTGCGGCCGGGATAGAGAACGCGGCTAACGGCAGGTTGGATCGCCAGCCAATCCGCAAGAGCGGCGGCGTTGGCGGACGCGGCCTTCATTCGCAGGGGGAGTGTCAAAAGCCCGCGCTGGGCTAGCCAGGCGTCAAACGGATTGGAGGCTAGTCCCCAGATGCTGGCCACCTGACTAATCTGCGGCAACAACTCCGGATCACGGCCGCAGACCGCGCCGAGCGTCACGTCGCTGTGCCCGCCAATCATCTTGGTCAGGCTCTCCATCACCAAGTCGGCGCCGAGTTCCAGCGGCTTGGTGAGCACCGGTGTGGCAAAGGTATTGTCCACGATGAAGCGACAATCGCGGTCGTGAGCCAGGCCCGCCAAGGCCTCGATATCCGATAAGCGAAGTAGGGGATTGGACATGGTTTCAACAAAAAGGAGGCGGGCCGGCTGCTTCAAAGCATCCCGCACCGAATCGAGATCGCTTGTGTCCACGAACGTGGTCTGAACGCCGAACCGGGCCAACTCCTGCTGGAATAGTTGCGTAGTTCGGCCATAGAGACGGTTGCTGGCCACGATGCGATCACCCTGCCTCACCGTACCCAAAACAATCGCGCTTATCGCTGCCATGCCGGAGCCGTTAATCACTGACCAAGAAGCGGCTTCCAAGGTTGCGAGTTCCTCGGCCAGCTGACGGGCGTTGGGATGAGCATCACGCGCATAGATAAAGCCAGGCGCCTTGCCATCCATGATCCGATCAAGCGCGTCGAGATCCGGTATCGTGTAAACGGACGATTGGTAAAGAGGCGGGACCAGCGGTGAACTGTCACCTAGAGGGGGTCGCGAAGTTGGCATAAGCAATCCGGGTAAGAGTAGACAATAATCAGCTGGAATCGGCCGTCCGACACGAGCTTATTTCTACTGACTACTGTCTTCTCTCCCCGGTTCGCTGTCTACTTTTTCTGCTGTTCCAAATACTTCTGGATTGCCAGCCACATGGTGCCTTGGTCGGCGGTGGCATTGTCCTTTAGGCCGAGACGATTGGCTTCCTGGTGGGCTTGGGTCTCGGGCATCTTCATCGCCTGCAAAAAATGCAAGTAAAACATACCGCCAGCCAAGGTGCCCTCTTCATCGTAGACGAAAAGCGGTAGGTTGCCTGGATCGCTGAGAACCTTGTTGAATTTATCAATTAAATCGGTGGATAAACTGTCCGGAGAAACTTCCAAGCTGATGAATATGAGGCCACGCTTAGCCTCGACCGCATTGCGATCGGCCCGGTCGTCGGAGCCGGGGGCTTTGAGATGCAAGACCGCGCGGTAGCCATTTGCCCGAAGCCATTCCCACCCTTCGCCAAACGGCTTGAGACCAGTTGCGATGCGCGGGTTCGTCTTGGCTATAGCGAACTGCGGAATGCTCGCCGGTCCAGAAGAAAACTCTTTCACATTGTTCGGCGCGGTTGACTTTTCTTCTAGCTTGGGAGGCTCCTTCGATTCGCGAAAATCAAGCTGAGTGGTCTGGCGAACACCATCCCGGGCATCGTCACTGTTGGGAACTGCAAGGCGAACACCAGGGGCGTCAGAAATGCCTGGGCCGACGGGAAGCCGCGTGGCATCCCGAGGCGGGACGACATAGAGGTTACCGGGCGCTGTCGGTTGTACCGGTAGCAAATACGACCTGCCTCCAGGCGCAAGTGGAGGAGGAACTGCGGGAGCGGCATTGTCACAAGCGGGCTTGGGTTTTCCGCAGGAATGGCAGCCCGATAATCCGAAAACAACGATGGCAATGGCCGGCCACCAGCAACCGAGGAACTTTCTCATCTCCGGTCCCTCCACATTTGTCGAATCTACACATTTCGATCTTACCTTGGCAGGCAAGGCATTCCCCAGAGAACGCTCCATTAGACAAGGCCGCTTTGGTTGGAAAGTGGGCAGAGTTTACCGGTTAAAGGGACTTTGCATGCAAGAAAATGACATGAATTCCCGTGGCAAGAGTTTTTCGCGCTGATTTTGGCAACGGGGCGGATGGCCTTTAGCTTGGACCGGACTCTTGCTCGGCAATAACGGCCAACTCGGTCAGTTTGGCAGCCGTGACCCCGATTCGCTCAAAGCACTCGGCCACGATGCTGTTGGAAGCGGTGAGCAAACTAATGAGCAAGTCCATTGTCGTAATCTGCCGGCGATCGTGTTCGACAGCACGCGTTTGGGCCTCACGCAGAAGACGGATAACATTGTCGGAAAGAAACTCTCGATTCAGAGCAAGGGTCGGCTCCGCCTCGCCCTCCTCTTGGTGAAAAAGTTCCTGAAACTGACTGAGCAGTTTTGGCAGATCGGCGCGTAGGCGGTCGCCCCAGGTCTGCATGGAGGGGTCCGGAACAGCAAGGAGGCCCATGAAAACATGCGGACTACGAAGACTGTCCCAACGCGTTTCCCGAGCCAGACGCACGGCTTCTTGGAGTGCGGCCGTGGATCCTTGGGATAGAAGGTCGAGGCGAATCCGGCCGCTGGGTTGGAAAATGTCTTCGCTGCAATCGTCGGGGTTCGGCATGCACAAAATCCTTGAGGCGGCCCGTCCGGAGGCTCCTCATTATTATGGCCGCAATTAAACCGCAAAGCAAGAAATTGAAGGAGACGGTCCGTAGTCTAGCGGGAAGCCGTTTAGCCTTACGAACGCTGCCGAGCGAAGAAGATATTGGGCGACAAGTGCAACTTGTTGGCTCCGTGCGATCCCCCCGCTAAGAAGGGATAAGGCGCTTTTGGCACTCATCTTTTGTGCACTGGCATCGCGGCTAAACCGGACTAGATCTTTAGCTCTCGGTGGCAGGTCCGGCAGCGCTTTTGATGAGCGCGTATTTGTTTTTGACACTTGGGGCAACGCGTATAGCGCGATTTCTTCCACTTTTTGGCATGAGGTCTTAAAGTCATTGCATTTGCTTCCTTTGACTTCCCCATTCATAGGGGGATTTCGCGGGCGATCACTAAGGCGCAGATTGGGCGACCAGAGTCCCTAACTTTGGTATGGTCGTAAGATACAGAAAACTTGGCAAACCTTCCAATCCAACCCGCACCGGACACGATTCCTATTTTCCATAGATCTTCCCAAAAGCACAGAGGACGATGCATTGGCTGTTTCAGCCTTTTTCCAGGGACAACCTGGTGACGTGTGCGATTCGAGTTAAAGAATCTTGCTTAAGTTGCTTTGGAAAGGTTTATTTGAAATTCTAGGGAATAACAATCGGTGAACGAATGACAGCGGCCGCCATTGATCTGACCGGCGTCTGGGCCGGTCACTATGCTCAACGCGATAGATCTCATGCAATCCATGCCGACCTCGTGCAAACCGGCCACCTATTGACGGGTGTCATGCGGGACCAAGACACCAACGCCGACTGGTCTCTTTTCGAGGCGGCGGTCGAGGCGGGGCTGCCCCCAGGGGCAGACGAGCAGATCGCTCTGAGACTGCGGGAACTGTACCCGGAAGACCGCCATGCTCCCATCCGGCATGCCATGTCCTTGCCATCGACTTCGCTTCTTATGGGGCACGTGCAAACCTCGACAGTCTACTTTCTCAAGTCTTACCAGGGCGACCACTTTTCCGGTTACCGGATCGGGGAGCGTCGCATTGGCGTGACTATCGCAGGCCATTCAGTTCATTACCGTGGTAAGATTAATGACACAGGCACGGAAATCCAGGGGGAGTGGTGGATCGATCCGCTCGGGCAGATAAGCCGACGCATGGAAGGGGCATTCCTGCTGCGCAGAAGCGCCTCGAAAGAAGGAGCTGGCGCAGATCAGAGGATAGGGTAAAAAAGACCAGGTTGGTGAGCGAAGCACCCAAGACGTGGGCTGCGTTTAGGTCTGCTTTTTATGAAGCTAATGCTTTTAGACGGTTTGCCATTGAGGCAGGCGTGGATTTTGCGGCACCATGCCGCGGTAACTACTCTCAATGGTTTCACCACTGGGCATTTGAAAAACGGCGCGGGTCCAGGTGAAAGGTACGCCGGCCAGGTAGAAAGCCGTTCCCAGCGTCACCTTAAGATCGAGCAACAGGCTGACATGTTGTACATAATAGAGGTCGCATGCGAGCTTTCGGCGAACGCTGGCCAGGTCTGTATCGGGAGGTAATTGAACCTGCGCCAGGCCTGTCATTCCAGGACGTACGCGCAGGCGTTCGCGATAGTGCGGCAAGTCTTTCATGAGCACTTCGACAAATTCCGGCCGTTCGGGCCGCGGCCCAACGAGGCTCATCTCCCCTTTTAACACATTCCACAGCTGAGGCAATTCGTCGATGTGCGAACGGCGAAGAAGGCGACCCAGAGGCGTGATGCGCGGGTCGCCTGCTCTAGACCATTGCGGGCCCGACTGCTTTTCGCAGTTGTCATACATCGTCCGCAGTTTGTAAATGGTGTAGATGCGGCCATTGCGGCCCACGCGCTTTTGAGTGAAGAGTGCGGGGCCTTTCGAGGTAAGTTTAATCAGAAGTGCCGCAATCAGAACAACTGGGATACTAAGAATGAGCAACATCGTAGCGAAGAAGCAGTCGTTTACAGTTTTCACCCAATGGCACCAAAGGGTCGGTGCTGGAATGATTATGGAGGGAACCTGGGCATGAGCCTCATCTTTTCGAACAAATGTCCGTTCCGTCACTGGGGCGTCAGTCGCAACAAGCATTAGTTGTTTTCCTAATTGATTTACCCAATGAAGTCGAGACGGCCATGCAAGCAAGGGAGAGGACTCAACAAGAGACCTTGCTCGTTATGGCAGCGAGTAAGCAATGCTTAGTTCCATTCGAAGCGGCTCAATTCCGAAATCTGCAAGTCTGAATGGCCGATAACCGGGCGCGTTTTATGATCGAACCAGCCTGAGGCGGCGTACTCGGCCGGCATCCGCAGTACTCGACGAAACGAACTCCCAATCGCGATTGCACGCCGCAAGGAAGCAAACGATGTGCCATCGCTACGGACAGGGTGAGCGCCCATTCAACCCAAGGACTAGCTTAATCGCAAACTGTTATTTCTAAGTGGCTTATGTTATAAAGCATTTGGGAAGTGGCTTGCGGTTATTATCAGGAAATCTACCTAGTTCCATGCTTTGTTAACAAGATTTTGCAATGGTCTCCTTAACATGTAAAGGAAGGTTAGCGCGAATTGCTGAATGCCCAAGTCGGGACCTAGCTATCCCACATGAATTCGAACTTAAAACTGGCAATCAGCCAGAGGGTTCGATGACTGTTAGTTTTACTTAGCGCAAGCGGAGGGCATAAAGATGTAAGCAATGCCGCGGTCTATTTGAAAACCGTCGGCCTTAAACGCATTTCCGATTTATTTCCAAGTCAACCGGAGAATAAGCCCTTCCTTATCCGGATTGGCGGCTTGTAATGCTACATCTAGCATCCGCATTAGGGACCGTATTGCCAACCGATCGATTTCGTCCATGTTGGCAAAGAGCCCTTCTCCAGAGCCAAACAAATCCTTGAGTGCAGCCGGTTCGGGCAAAAGGCCTTTCAAGGTGAGCGCCAATTTGCCGCCTCCGGTTTGTCGGCTAGTTTCCGCTCTAATTACGTTTGTGGGAGAATCCGCCAGGGCCAGAAGTCCGTCGCGCAGGAAGCGAAATAGGCGCAACGCGGCCGCACGCGTGCTCACTAATGGAGGCAGATCCGGCGCTTCATCGACGCTGAATTGAGCGAGACATTCGTGTTTTTCCGCCAGCACCTCGCGCAATATCGAATTAACGTCAACCGGATACAGCGCTTCTTTGCCTTGCTGCCGCAGTCGTTGCAAGGGACGCAGGAGAGCAGCGGCTTGCGCACCTTGATTGCGAAAGGCTGCTATTTTCTCCTTTAGATCCGCCGGCACCTGCATTTGTATGATCGAGGCCTGGAGCATCATACTATTAAGGCAGTTCCCTAGTTCGTGTGCGATGCCAAGCGTTGCGGTGCCAACGGCGGCCGCAGATGTGAGTTCCGCCAATTCCTGCTGGCATTTGCCTAGTAAGTCAGCCAGCCGCGCGGCGCGTTCCTCCAGGGTCAGATTCTCCAAGCCTTGCTGATGAATCGGCGATGCTTGGCTTTTTGATGAAGCGGAACGCATGAATGCCCCTGGGAGAGATCCGGAAGAGGGTTTTTCAGTCAAATCGACTCACTAAGTCGGTGAATTCAATCGCTGGGAACCTGATGTTCTTTTAGTAATCAATCGGCATAGCCTTTGCAAGAACCTGAAGTCGATTGCGGTAGGCACATTGTACGGCTCGTGGCCTCCCTCGCCTTGCGAGTGATTCATCATGGGACGCATCGCTTTACTGTTCTTGTTGGTAGCCCTGGTGGCTGGCTTATTTGGCTACGGCATAATCGCCAATTTGTCCTATGAAGTTGCCCGACTCTTGTCTGTGGCGTTTTTATTGTTTGCCTTGTTCACCTTGATGAGCGGCATCCTCGGTCGATCCTGTTTTCGAGAACTCGGTTAGTCTGAAATCCCCATCTTCCGAATCTCTTGATATCTTCAATGCCAGCCTAATCAGGCTCACCTGACTCCGAAAGGAGATCAATTTCGGTTGAGACCCTGGCCACGGTCGCGTTATAATCGACCTGTTTTCAGTAAACCCCTTGACCGCTTTATCTTTTCCCGCCATTCGAGCGGAGCGTGACGGCATGGCCTCGGAAACCTTCGATAGCCTGGTCCTGCAAGCTAAGGAAGCCATCGAGTTGAAGGACTGGGAAATGGCTCGGCCGGTTTTGCAACAAGCATTATCCATCAAATCGGACTTGCCGGATTTGCACTACAACCTGGCCACGGTCTGCTTTCAACTCGAAGACTTGTCCGCGGCAGCATTTCATTTCAAGGAAGTTACGCGGCTCGATCCGTTGCGAGCCGGCGCCTACATCAATCTCGGGGCCGTCCTTAATCTGCTCGATCGGCTTGATGAAGCCATTGACATGTTGCGCCGCGGTTTGCAACTCGACCCCCATCGCGCTGAAGGCTATTACAACCTGGGCCTGGTGCATCGGCGCAAGGGTCAGAAAGACATGGCAATCCAGGCGTATCGCGAGGCCGTACGGGTCAACCCACGCATGGCCGACGCCCATTACAACATGGCGAATCTGTTCATGGACAAGGAGCAGTACGGGCAAGCTACTGCGGCATACAAACAAGCCCTGCAATTGCGGCCCAATTGGGACCGGGCGAAACAAGGCTACGCTAGGGCCAAAGATCTCCTGGATGCTTCATCCGCCACGCATTCGGCCATCGCTTCTCAGCCTCCACCGCCGATGCCGGAATTCGGCAAGTCGACGACCCCGCCCAAAAAACTCGACCCCGACCGCATGGTTGATCCAATCATGCATGGCCAATTGCTAAACAACCTACATCGGGCCACGATTGAATCGGAGAACTATAGCCGGCACTTCGTCAAGTTGCTCGAAAGCGAGATCGAGCCGGCCATCAAGGAACTCTCCTCGTGCTTGCTCCATCCCAGCAGCGCCACCAACGATTTGGGCCAGTGCGTTAGCAAGTTCGAAAAGGCCATGAACAGCATGCGCGGTCTGCAACGCGAGCTTCAGTCTACCATGGAACGTATCCGCACTATAGGCGATCAACTCATCGAGAGCTAAACTTAGGTCAGACCGGCCAAAATAACCCTGGGATGGAAACAGAGATGGCGGACGATGGCGGGGGGGACGTTGATAAAGATGCGTTCGCGATCGACCTGATAGTTGCGTATGTAACTTCCCATAACACGCCCGACGCGGTAGAGGCGGCGGCGTTCACGACGATTAACGAAGGGCGTCTTGAGCTGGCGGATTAGCGAATACTCGTAGTAGCTCAGGGTGCCGCCTGGGCTGAGCAGTCGGTTGTAGGCCCGAAAAATCTCGCGCACCATGGCCACGGGGAAATTGTTGAGCGGCAAGCCCGAGACGATGAAGTCATATAGCCCTTCGCCAGGCAACTGCTCAACGGCCGAATGGATAATGCGGACCTGCCTGCGCTGCGGCCGCTTGAGCCAATCGCGTTCCAGCCGGTCGCGCAAAAGACGGACAAACTGAAAATTGATCTCAACGGCGTCGAGTTGATCGCCAGGCCGCAGATGTTTGATTATTTCCTTCGTGACCGAGCCGGTGCCCGGGCCGACCTCGAGGATGCGGCTTGGAGGTCGAGTTTGTTTAAGGGGGGCGGCCAAAGCTCGCGCGAGGAATCGACTGCTGGGCAGGATCGAGCCCGTAGTACGAAAATGCCGCCGACATTCGCGGAAAAAATCTCCACATTCCGCCCAGTACCGCATCCCAGGTAGCCTCGCCTCGAATGTGCAATCACAAAGGCCGACTCATTGGGTCGCGAAATTAACTTACCCTTTTTTGGTTGCCGGGCAACGGAAATGCGCCCCGTTCTCAAGCATTCTGAGAAAAATGTGCGATTTCGTCTCCTAAGATTCCTATCTATCCGACGGAGCTAACAGAGCGGGCTCACGGTTTTGACGACTGCATGAGGCCCTCGGGCGCCGGCACTTCCGCCTTGGCGGGCGGCTTGACATGGAGGGATTCGGAAAGGATCACCGGCAATGCCTGGGGCGTGACGAGTTCCGAATGGACGCCGGGCAAGATGCCTGGTCCACTGACCAGAAGTGGAACATGGGTGTCGTACTCATGAGGAGTGCCATGCGTTGTGCCGGTGCCAAGCGGGTGCAACAAATAATAGGGCTTGGGAATGAGCATTACGTCGCCACTTCGGCCAGGATAATACGAGCGAAGGACGGACTGACCCAGTTGATCGCCGGCGGAAATCCCCTGGCTCAACGCTGATGCCGTATAGGCCTTTTGGACGCCCGGCTGCTTCTCCAACCAGCGAGCGAGCACGTTTTCCACGTCGGCTCGTTTCAAATGTCGCTTATCGATCAGTTTGTGGTTGAGATAAAACCACGGAAGGGCGGTGGCCTCGATCCAGCGGTCGTTGCCCTTGCTTTTGCCGAAAGTGTCCTCAAGTGCTTTTTGGGCTTTGCCGCCCAGAGTGAATAAATCTATGCGGCCGGCGTCCTTGCCTTGGGCCTTAGCGACTTCGGGCAAGGGACAAACGCCATGATCGGCCGTAAGGCCAACCACATATCGGTCTTTACCAACCTTGTCATCCAGGTAATTGAGCAAGTCGCGGACCAGGCAATCCGTTCGCAGCGTCATATCCAGGACTTCCTGGGAATCAGGCCCCCACGTGTGCCCGACGGAGTCGTTACAAGAGAAACTGATGCAAAGGAGATCCGGCACCGGATGTTTGCCCAGATCCTCCGCATCAATGGCTCGTTCGGCCAATTGGAGCAACAGGTCGTTGCCGAAAGGAGAATTGTAAAGCGTATCGTAGTAGCGTCCGCCGGGTTTTTTGAGCCCGCCGGTCATCCGATGAGGGAAAACTCGGCCCTGGAAAATGCCGGTGCCTTCTTCACTCAGCCCGCTCGTGCCCACCCCTTTGCTCTCCCCTTCCACATCGTCGGGCCCGCTAAAGGGTTCATAGTCCAGGTTGGGCCTAAGATAGGTCCAGTCCTTGCCGAACCAGGCATCGGCGAACCGACCGGCATTGAACTGCTTGACCCAATCCGGAAGTCGATCGCGGTAATAAGTCGAAGTCACAAAGGATCCGCTATCCGAATCGAACCAAAAGCAATCGGCGTTGGGCTGGTGGCCGGCAAATAGCACGGCGCCACGATCCTTGAAGGAAAGCGAAACAACACGGCTCTTGCCCCCCGTCCCGTCCATGAATGCATCGCCGATTGCAGGAGCTAGGAGCCGGTCTGGCGCAACGCCATAAGACTTTTTCCTTACGCCGGCCTTCCCGGGCAACGGTGGCACTCGTTCATACCGGTCCAGTGGCTTGCCCGCGACGCAATTGACCCGGGTCGCGGTTTCGCGCTCGTACCAATCGTTGTCCGTAATGCCGTGGACGTTTGGTGAACATCCCGTGGCTACTGAAGCATGGCCGGGACCGGTCACGGTATGAGCATAAGGAAAGTGACAGTTCTGGAACCAGGCGCCTTCGCGTTCGAGACGCCGGAAGCCATCCTCAACGAAAAGATCGTTCCAGCGTTCCAGGTAATCGCCTCGCAATTGATCGAAAAGCAACAGCACGGCCAGGCGCGGGCCGGGCGGCTGATTTATAACCTCGGGCTCTTTGGCGCCGTTCGGCGTGAATGCCATGCCAAGCATGGTCAGCGGCAGTATCAGACCAGCCAATACGGCCGCCCAACGATATGGTGAACGCATCAGGAGGCAGCTCCAGGTGGGGCAAAGCAGGCGTAGGGATCAGGTTGGTAGGCAATCAATCGATGCTAGCGGTTGGTATAGCCAGCCACAAGTTAAGATTTGGTGAAACAAGGCTCCCATCATGGCTCGAGCGCGACCCTCCGACCCTCTTGCTCAATTGGCGCTGATCCAGAGGGTCGGAGCCTGATCCTCAGGGTCAAAGTGGTGATCCAGAGGGTCCAGCTGTAAAAGCGTGCGGCCTTCCGGCATCCAAAGACAACGATTGCGCTTAACGCCCAACGCACCCTGGAGACCCGTTTTGGTGGACTAGAGGGTCGTTGCCTGATCCACAGGGTCAAAACCTGGTCCACAGGGTCGACCGTGGGGACTCACTCCTTCCTTGAAATACGTTGAAATGCATTGAACCCCACCCCTCCGGTGCCGCTCCAATGAGCATCTTTGAGCGTCAATGACCCCGCTACTACTCGGACGGCGGCCAGGTGGTGGGAAGGTGGTGGGAAACAAGAGTGTCATCACGGGACCGCCTGCGCCAAAAGATGTTCCACAGGCCTGCTATTTGGTTCTCTCCATTTCGCCAGACCCCCTGTGGAAAGAAATGGAAAGCATTTTGGTGGTTTAAGGGCGGCTCAAAGAGTGCATGAGGCAGGTTAAAGCAGTCAAGCATAGAAAACCACCTGCAAAATGGCGCCTCACCTTTGATGCAACTCGGGCAACTCGTGCCCGAACTCTGTTGGCAACTCGTGCCCGAACTCTGTTCGGGCACGCCTCTTTGCGAAACTCTGTTTCGAGTAGAGGCTGTCTCACGGGACGCGAAACGGAGTTTCGCAAGAGCGGTTCCCAAACGGGAGTTTGGGAACCAGGAAGAAGATGTTGAGGAGTTTGAGAACCAAGAAAGTTTGGGAACCAAGGAGTTTGGGAACCAGGATTTTGGGAACCAGGATAAAATCTAGAAATCAGTGAAATCCGGGACGTGGCATATGAGGTTAAGCGCTTGTATCCAAACAAATAGGAGCCTAAGTGAAAATACAAGAAGGCCTCGGTTTTCTGAAACGGCATTGCCAGGTAATCGGGCACCTCCCCTGTTGGCACGTCAGTTGTGGTGAGTCGGTGGGGGCGAGCTTTCAGCTCGCATTTGGGAAGCGGATTCGCCGAGACACTCCGCTGACCAATACGGCTCAACCTGAGGAGTATCGTCAAAATGACGGTGAAGTCAATTTGCTAGTTTGGTGCACTTGGAGATTAGACACAGACGAGCAGCCTATGACAAGTTCGGATGATACTCTCGCCAATATACAAACCGGCTTGCGCGGGTTGATAGGAGCTTCGGTCGTTTCATTTGAAATCTATCCTCCAGCTTGGGATTGTGTCTTCTGTTTTGATAATGGCATGCACTTGAAATTGTTCAGTGACCACGTTCCAGGTGCGCCGAGCATCGATGGGAATTGGGATTTCATCTCGACAAACTATTCCTTATACGTCGGTCCTGGATCAGCCATTGAATTCAAGCGGAAATCGCAAGAGATGGTTGACAGGAAGGGAACAGAAAAGGAACAGAAAAGGGGACACCGTAGATTAGGAAAAGGCCGGGGAGGGAGAAAAAAGCGAGGAGAAAAAAGGGGACGCGGAGGCTCTGTAGAAAACCCGCAGCTGCGTAAAGAAGCATGGTGTTGTAACTGGGCGCACAAAGGGGACGCGGACAGTTACATAAACTGTCCGCGTCCCCTCTTAACTTCCTTTTTACTCCTTCCTTTCGGCGGCTTCGCTTTCCTTGGCTTCCAGCTTTCATAGATCTTCGTTGTTGAGCCGTCCTTCGACGTTCCAACGCATTTGCAAGTAGGATAACATGTTTGTTCCTCCTCTGGGTAAACAGCTGCGGCTTACTGCTTTCCGTTATGCCGGTCCACCGCCCGCTATAGCCGTTGCGGGATTGCGATCCCCCACCAACAGTATGCCCACGACTTCGGGAATTTGGCGAGGTACGCCGCCTCTATCTCCTCGATCCGAAAACCACCTTGCGTGATGAGAGACGGCATGTCTCGTGTCAAGTGACAGCCCGCGAACACCCGGTAAAAAATCGGTTCCCACCGCTCTTGCCAACGCCGCGCTCGCGGATCTGGGGAACGCCCATGCTCGAAAAAGATGAGCCGGCCGCCTGGCCGCAAGACACGCGAGATGCCTCGTATGGCCTCCACGATGCCCGGAATGGTGCAGAACGTGAAGGTGCTCACGACCGTATCGATGCTGCCGTCCTCCAAGGGAATGCGCTCCCCCGGGAGGTCCAGGAACTGGACATCCAGCTTCGTTCGGCGCCGCTGCTGTTCCGCGAGCCGGACCATCCCCGGGTTGGGTTCGAGCGCGTAGAGCTTGCTCACTCTTGCGGGATCGTAGTGCACGAAGTTGACGCCGGGACCTACGCCGATTTCGAGGACTGTTCCTTGAGCCAAGGGGACGATTCGCTGGCGAACTTCCTGGATGGGCTTCGGGTCGCCCAGCATGCTCACGAGATGCGGGTAAATATGATCTCGGTAGAAGGGCATAGCTGTCTCCCGGCGTCGTGCGCCCCCCAACGGTGGGCATCAGGCGCGGCGCTGAAGCGCAGTCGCCTGGATGTCATTTATAGCACGCTTCTTCATGCTTCAAATGCACCGGCGATGTTGCCAAGCGTCGGATGACCGGATAAACCCCGCAGGCGCCGTCTCCGCGGTCGGGTGCATGCCGTTGCTATGCCGCCAGTCGGAAATCACAGGACGCCCTTAAACGATGGGATGCTCCGTTGAGATAAAATATGCCACTCTACTATGATCAATGAAGTTTTCCTCATCCTCGCCCGATTCCCGCCACTCGGGGCTTCGGCGCGCTTCCAATAGCGCCTCTATATCATCAAACCACAGCTCAGCCATGCCGTCGTAGTCCGCGCCTCTGGCGTCGCCGGGCACTTGAACGCGATGGCTTTGCACAAACCGCCGCAGGCCCGGAATACGAGCGCCGATGGGGCCATGCACGTGCTCCCAGTAGTGGAAGAACTCTTCGTCGGTCATACCAGGCTTCTTGGTAATGCAGTAGACGAGCTTGATCATGGTTTTCTAGCGAAGGAAATGGTTCGGCGGCTTGCCTCGCATATCTTCCGGGCCAGCGCCTGGAGTCAGTCGAGTCGCTTGATCGTTACAGTCCCGCCATCCGTGGCCTGCAGTTAGAGATCGTAGCCATAAAGCATTGACATGCCGACTAGCGGCCCGCCGTCAGCGGCGAGGATTAACACGTCGCGCGGGCCGTCGTCCCAAATTATGTTTCCGCGATGATAGTTCAGCTGGACAATACTTCCGTCCGCCAGGGTCGCTTCGGCCGGGGCTGCAAAGGGCAAGCCCAGCGCGACAACTACCGAAGGCGGAAGGGTCAGGAAGTCGTTAAATCCCGTATCGATCACCACATTGAGTTGTTGCTCTTGGGCTTCAGGACCACGTACGCGCAGGCGGATTACTGCCTCCCTATCTGAAGTGACGACGCCGCTCATCATGAGGCGTTATTCTCTCCCCTTCCCAATCCTTACTGCGGTCGGGTAACCGATCCGGACAATACAGATGGGGGCATCAGGCCTCTTAGTGGCAAGACGGTTGAATGCATCCAGACTGTCGGCGCCCAGTTCATAGTCGCCCGATTCGATGTCGATCGCGAGCATCTTACCTCGATTGCCGGTTTCTACGTTGGCGCGGATCTCACGCTCGTAGATTTCCTTACCGCGTCGCATAATTTCACTCGGATCGTATTTGACCTGGGCCATTGTTCAGTTCCTCATCCACACTCGCGCGTCTCGCCACCATTTAAAGAGTCCCGGCATCTATCATTGTAGATCCCGGAAGTAGTAAAGCACTCACGATCTCGATCCCGCTCGGCGTCCTCGGCCAAGCGCGCGTCGTCTTCGGCGCGCAGGTCAACCGCTAACCGCCCGGGGAAACCCCGGGGGCGCTGGTCGGCTGCGTTCTCCCGGATCACGTCCGCCAGGCCGCGCTGTGGCCCAACCGCTGCGGCGACACGAATCGTCACTCGCACGGGACCGGGCGGCAACTGCGGCTGCTGCGACAGTCGCAGCTGACCGTTCGAGTCCAACGTGGCCTCGATTGTCTCCTCGATAACGTTCATGCTCGTCCTCCTTCAATCCATCATAGCCTGAGATGGCATATATTAAGAACCTTTTCCGACCCCTGTCTCCGACGACGGAGCCAGCCCTTTATGAGCCTTGAGATTACTTCCATACAACATGGCAACCGACTCTGGAGTCCGGTAGTATCGGTGCATGTTTCAAAAGACCGCAACTATTTTGCATGTGGATATGGACGCATTCTATGCGTCCGTGGAGCAACGTGACAGGCCTGAGTTGCGTGGGCAGCCCGTGATCGTGGGCGGTAGTTCCGGGAGCCGGGGCGTGGTTTGCGCGGCCTCCTATGAAGCTCGCCAATACGGCGTTCACAGCGCCATGCCGAGCAGTCGGGCGCGGCAGCTCTGCCCGCATGGCATCTTCCTGCCGGTACGCATGGACCATTACGTCCAGATCGCTCGGCAGCTTCGAGAGATCTTCCTGGCGTTTACGCCGTTGGTTGAACCGGTAAGCCTAGACGAAGCGTTCCTTGACGTGAGGGGCTGCGAAACGCTCTTTGGCACGGCGACCGAGATCGCCATTCAACTCAAAGCGCGCATCCGGCAGGAAATTGACCTTGTCGCTTCCGTTGGTGTGGGTCCCAACAAATTTCTAGCGAAGGTGGCCAGTGACCTAAGTAAGCCGGATGGATTGCTGCCGGTCGATCCTAACTCTGTCGCTGCATTCTTGGCACCCCTTCCCGTTGAACGAATCTGGGGTGTCGGCAAGAAAGGTGCGAAACGGTTGCTCGACCTGGGCATTTTCGCGATCGGCCAACTGGCCACAACTCCCGTGCAGCGTTTGATCGACCATTTTGGCGAATCCGGCCGCCATTTCCATGAGTTAGCGCACGGACGCGACGACCGGCCGGTTGTTCCAGGCCGCGAAGCCAAATCGGTTAGCGCGGAGACTACGTTCCCGGTCGATATTGGCGATCCCTCGATATTGCGCAGCGTGCTGCTCGATCTTGTCGATCAGATAGCCCGCCGGCTTCGCGATCTAGGCGTGCGCGGCCGAACAGTTGAAGTCAAAGCCCGCACTGCGAGTTTTCGCACCTACTTCCGGTCGGTGACGCTTATCGAAGCGACCGATATAACGGAAGTCCTCTGGCAAGCAGCGCGCGAGTTGTTTGACCACCGAATTCCCCCAGATTGGCTCCCCTTGCGGCTCTTGGGCGTTGGCGTATCGGCGTTGGCGGTGGGTTCACCATCGGAAGCGAATCTCTTTCATCAAGAGTGGCAAACCAAACAGCAAGCGCTAGACCAGGCGACGGATGCGATTCGTAAGACATTCGGCAAGGATGCGATTCGCCGCGCGGGCGGGTCCAATCGACGGCACAAAACCGACATGTGAAATTCAGGCATGGGCCATTCTGTCCATGTTCGCAACGCCAGAGTCGCCGCGACTGGGGCTTGCCTCAAAGCCTCGCAAACTCTGCGCGGCTTAACTTGCGAACGTTAATGATCCTAGCGCGTCGCGTATTGTCTAAAGGCGGTTCCGGGCTTGGAGGAGTTTGGGAACGAGGGAGGTGTAGCGCCTGGTTCCGCGGCCTAAACTGAGTGCGACGCTTGGTCAAGTTATACTGTAAAACCGCTCGGTGACTTTGCCCCGCCAATCAGCGATAACGGATGAGATCACTACCCTGTGATGGTCTAATTCCTCAGCGCCGGGGAGTGTGTGCGTGAACCAGCGGGACACTCCTTGATCAAAAATGCCGCCGGCGATGCTTGGTTCGCGCAAGATGAGTAGCGGCACCCCCACTGTGTATAGCACCCCTGCTTCCAGTTGGTTCCAAGGGGTCGGAAAGTAGGTCGGCGAGCCAAGTTTGCTCTCTCGGTCGGTCCCCGGTTTGCTCACTCCGGCCGTCGCGCAAAACTGCTCGAACCCAAGAATCACCCCACCGCAGACATGCCGGGCCATTATCATCACTTCATGTAGCGGGCTTTGTGTAGGTTGATGACTCTGGCCCAACGTGTATGGCTCCAGACTATGCTGGGACAACTCCGCGAGGATGAAGTCGTACACCGCCTGTTGTTTCGGAGATAGGCAATTCGGGGTCGAAACGAACACAGGGAACCGCATGATGACGAATCTCCGCCAAGCCGGCGATCCATTTGATTGAGCAATGCGCGCTAATATTACCATGCCCGCGTCTGGCTCACAACGAAGTTGTTTTCCGCTTGACTTTGCGGTTTGGGAGGCAGCAAACACTTCCCGGAAAGCCGTCGCGCCCCGGCGGTCTGCTGCGGCGATTGGTTAAACGCTCTTGGGCGGGATGCGTAGGGCCGAGATGACCAGCCCCCGCTTGTGCCCCTGGACCACCGCGATCTCAGTCAGATGCCCGACCCTTCGGAACCCCAGGCTCTCGTTGATCCGCCGAGTCGCCTCGTTGTGGTCGAAATGCATGCTCAGGAGGGTCGTCACCCCCAGCCGCGCACACTCACTGATGACGAATTCCTTGAGCCGCCGCCCGATCCCCCGGCGTTGGTACGCGGTCGCGAGGTAGACGCTCACCTCGGCCGTGGCATCGTAAGCCGGGCGGCCGGCGTAGAACGACGACAGGTAGGCTGTCCCGACCACTTGGCCGTCTTCTTCGGCTACCCAAATCGGCCGTTTGGCCGGGTCGAAATTGCGGAACCACTCGACCCGGTCGGCGACCCCGATCGGCTGGGTGTCCGCCGTGGACCAGCCTGCCGGAATGGACTGGTTGTAGATGTCCACGATGGACGGGAGGTCGGCCTCGGTTGCATCCCGGATGAACAGGCCCACCGCGTCCTCCTCCGCGCCGCCGAACAATCAGGCTGAGCTGCCGGGGCCGCGTGCAAAAACGTTGAAGCTCGAAAAACCAGAATGGCGGCCTCGGTCAGATTCTGCCGCTGGTTCGGCGGCTAGACTGCCACCGACTCCGAGCTATGGGCACGCATGAACGCCAATTCCAATGCGTTCAAGTCTTCCTCTGGAACCGACCCAATGGCATCCACCCGTTTGGAGAAGATCTGCGTCAAGTCTTCAAGAAACTGAGGATCGCGCTCTTCAAAGGCGAATAAGACTTCGCATCTCTTCTGGCGATCCACTGGCGCAATTCCATTTGGAAAAAGAGACAAAGCCTTCTCAAGCAATTGCACACAAAGCACAGCTCCTATCGAGCGGAGGGCTTGCAAGGTTTCGTGCGCTCTATTTCCGGACGAGTTCGAAAAGAACTGGCTCATACCGCCGTTGATGACCTCCCCCGCAAAGAAACCTGTATTGAACAAAACCTGGGCCGATTCACTTAGGCGATCCATGTGAGCATGGTTTGGGCTGTTGTGATAAACCACATTCACCAAATCGGGCCACAGGCAGGAGACCGGTTCCTCTTCCGCCAGGTAGTCACCAAAGGTGCTTCGAAGCTTGGCCATTGTTTTACCATGCCGCCGAACGATCAGAATAAGTTGCCGGGGCCGCCTGCAAAAACGTTGACGCCCGCAAAACCAGAATGGCGGCCCCGGGCAGCTTCAGCCGCCGGTACGGCGGCAATCGAAAATCACTGGACCTCGCGAAACGCATCCTTGTTTTTTCGAACGTATTCTATCCGTTCGTCATCGATCCACCACTCGTCCTCTGGAATTCGCTTGTCCAACTCGATCATACGGCTCTCGCTGAAATGCGCGAACAGCTCTCCAATCGTTGTTCCGTCCAACAACCTTTTTTCTTTCAAGTCTTCTCGCTCACCTTTCAATAAAGCCAACGCGTCGCGTATCAATTGAACCGCTTTGCGCTTTCCGAGGGCAGCATATCCGATAGCGGCGTACTCAAACCAATCGGGGATGTTGTATACGGCCTGGGCAAACCCACCGTTGCCAACTTCCCATTCAAGTAATCTGGACGCATAGTAAACCGCGACGGGGTGGCGGAAAGCTTCAAGGTCCTTTGGTGATCCGATTTTCTTACACAGCAGGATCCATAGGTTATCATCGAATTCGCCGCTGTCCATCGGCGAAGTTGCGTCGTAATCAATCAACGCAGAGATGGATTTAAAGGGAAGTTTCATGTTTTGCGCCGCCTAACGACCATGCTAAGCTGCCGGGGCCGCCTGCTAAAACGTTGACGCCCGGAAAACCAGAATGGCGGTCCCGGTTCGCTTTAGCCGCTGATTCTGCAAGACTGCGCAACTTGTGGGCCGATTCCGCGTTTTGACAACTTCATTTTGGCAAAGTATCTTTCAACGTCTAGCTGTTCCAATTGAGAGATACTACCATGCCGTCCCTCCTATTGCGAACCTGCGCGTGCTTGATTGTGGCCCTGTTTCTGGCCTCCCACAGCCATGCTGACGAAGCGGAAGCCGTGAAGCAGCTCAAAAAGATTGGCGCCTATGTGATCACTATTGGTTCTGATACCAATGTTACTTTCGAAAAGACCAAAGCCACGGATGGCGACATGAAGCTCCTCCTGGAAATCAAGAACCTGACCACGATGCGATTCAGCGATGCCAACATCACGGATGCAGGTTTCAGGGAGGTGGGTCGCCTCAAGAAGCTTAAGCAGTTGCTTATATTTGCCAGCAAAATCACCGACGCTGGAGTGAAGGACCTGCGAGGATTAGAGAACCTGGAGGAGTTGACCCTTGACCGCACGAACGTCAAGGGTCCAGGACTCAGGGAGCTGAAAGAACTTAAGAAGCTGAAGAGCCTGAACCTGACCGGCTCGAACGTAACCGATGCGGCACTCAAGTACGTTGCGGAGCTATCCAGTGTGCAATATCTTTCCCTGAGCAATTCCAAAGTCACTGACGAGGGACTCAAGGAACTGAAGGGCATGAAGAAGCTGGAGAGACTCACTCTCTTCTCAACCGGAATCACTGACAAAGGGCTCGGGGTCTTGCAAAATACCACAGACTTCGACAAGCTGAATATGCTCTTCGTGAACAAGACCAAGGTCACGAAAGCGGGGGTGGATGAGCTAAAGAAAGCCCGCGGCAAGAAGAGCATTCACATCGTTTCGAACCTCTTCTGAGATGGTTCGAATCCTAATGCACGCAACCCGGCACAACAGGGCGAGAGAACGGTGTGCCAATTCCACGGCGATAGTGGGGCCAATCAGTGCCACCATTCGTGTTGTGGCACGGTCTCCTGACCGTGCCACACAGGCCCAGACCGCAGGTCTCCTTGTCCTTGCACGGAGGGAGACCTTCGGTCGAGCCCGGTGGCACGGTCGGGAGACCGTGCCACAACAGAGAGGGAGACCGTGCCACAACAGACCTATCTCCAATTGGGCTGCGGTCCAGGGCTTCACGCATTCTTTATCTGCAAGCAGTTCGGCGGCCTGCTATAATCGGCCTTCTTAGTCTTTCAGGGAGACATGAGAATGCCACAGCCCGTGCCAGCCGTTCCGTTGGACGATCCGTCACTTTACATCAACCGTGAATTGAGTTGGCTGGAATTCAATCGCCGGGTTCTGGAAGAGGCCCAGGATCCCAAAGTTCCATTGCTGGAACGACTTAAGTTTCTGGCGATTTACGGGAGCAACCTCGACGAATTCTTCATGGTGCGCGTCGGCGGCTTGCAACAAAAGGTCCAGGCCAGCATCGCCTACGGTTCCGGCGCCGATCGCATGCCCGTCAAGGTGCAGCTAGAGCAGATTGCCGAGATCGCTCGCGCCCAGATCGCCTTGCAATATCGCTGCCTGCGCGAGGAAATTATGCCCGCCCTTGAAAAAGAGGGCGTAATCCTGCGCGGCCTCAAGGATCTGACAACGGCGGACAAAGCTTTCCTGACGGAAATGTTTCACCGCCAGATCTTTCCCGTTTTGACGCCCCTGGCCATCGACCCGGGTCATCCTTTCCCGCACTTGCTCAATAAGTCGTTAAATCTTGCCGTTCTTCTCCAGCGGCCGACGCAGCCGGAGAAACTGTTTGCGGTCGTCCAGGTGCCGGCGGTGTTGCCGCGGTTCGTGCAATTGCCCTCGGACAAGGGCTACGTTTTCACACCGCTGGAGACGGTTATTCGCATGCACTTGCCGGTCCTTTTTGCCGGGATGACGCTGGAGCACGCCACGATCTTCCGCGTCACGCGCAATAGCGATTTCGAAATTGACGATGATGAGGTCGAGGATCTGCTCAAAGCGATTGAAGAAGAAGTCCGCAAAAGGCGTCGCGGGGCAGCCGTCCGCCTGGAACTGGAAGCGGACACTCCCGCCGAGGTCGAGCAACTCCTTACGTCCGCCTTGGATCTCGAACCCATCGATGTCTACCGTCTGCCCGGCCTGCTGGATTTAACCGGCTTGTTTCAAGTCTACGGCTTGACGGGCTATCCGCATCTGCGCGATCCCCAGTTCGTCCCTCAGCCGGTGCCGGAACTGGCTCAGGCCACCAATCTGTGGACGGCGATCAAAGCACGCGACATTCTGATCCACCACCCATACGAGTCGTTCGGCCATGTCATCGATTTCATCGAGGCGGCCGCCGACGATGAGCGGGTTCTGGCTATCAAGCAAACGCTCTACCGAACCAGCAGCGACTCCCCTATCGTCCGCGCCCTGCAGCGGGCGGCCGACAACGGCAAACAAGTCACGGCAGTCATTGAATTAAAAGCCCGTCTCGACGAGGAACGCAACATCGTTTGGGCACGCGAGCTGGAAAAAGCGGGGGTGCATGTGGTGTTTGGATTCGTCGGCCTGAAAACGCACTGCAAGGTCGCCCTCGTTGTCCGCCGCGAGGAAGACGGCATTCGCCGCTACGTGCATCTTTCATCCGGCAACTACAATCCGCAGACCGCGCGCATTTACACCGATCTCGGATACTTCACCTGCAATCCGGATTTCTGCGAGGATGCATCGGCCCTATTCAACTATCTGACCGGCTACAGCGAACTTCCTCAATGGCGCAAGCTGATCCTCGCGCCGAGCCGCCTGCAATCGTTCATGGTGGAGAAAATTGATCAAGAAGCAAAAAACCAGCTTGCCGGACGAGAAGGGCGCATCATTGCCAAGCTCAACGGCCTTCTTGAACCGGTCATCGTTCAGGCGCTCTATCGAGCCAGCCAGGCCGGCGTCCGTATCGACATCATCTGTCGAGGCATTTGCGCTCTTAGACCGGGCTTGCCCGGCATCAGCGACAACATTCGCGTGATCTCGATTGTGGACCGCTTCCTGGAACACAGCCGCATTTATTACTTTGCCAACAACGGCACTCCGGAGGTGTACACGGGCTCGGCTGATTGGATGGACCGGAACCTGAGCCGGCGGGTGGAGGTCATTTTCCAAATCGAGCCGTCTGAGCTGAAACAGCGGCTGATTCGCGAAATCTTGGCGACATCGATGGCGGACAACGTGAAAACCCGGGAGTTGTTGCCCGACGGCAGCTATCGCCGTCTGCAGCCGGCCGAAAACCAACCACAGGTCCGGAGTCAGGAGCGCTTCCTGGAAATGGCCGCGCTAAATGGCGCCCGCCGCCTCACCGAAACGCCGCCCGCTCCGATTCCCTATGTCGATTCCCGACCTGCAAACACAAGACGGCCTAGGAAAAGGCAAACCGGATAAGAAAGTGCTGAGTGCTGAGTCAATTGAACTCAGCACTCAGCACTGATTTAGAGCCACTTTTTCAGTTTCCGTCAGTATCGAGCGCCGCTTCCTCGGCGTTGATTTTCTTGATTTCCTTTTCTTTGGGTTCCTTGATAGGTTCAGGCTTGATGATCGGAGCCGGCGCTATGATGGCTCCGTGAGGGACTTCGCAGTCGCAGGCGCCCGCGGTGTGATGGCAGCCAATGATCGTGCTTAGAAATCCCAGGGCCGAAAGCGAACAAATGAGTCGACGCATGGTTTCCTTACCTTTCTTTTCCTCAAGTACCGACCGTCAGGCAACTAAGTCCCCTCCCCATCCAGGCGGAGGGCTTTAGGGAACACTCCCCATCAAATGGGAGGGGGCTAACGTTACGTGACTCGATAAACCTCAAAACTGGCAACCCGCGTGACTTCCTTATCCTCCGCGTGGTTGACAAAGCTATATTCGTCCGCATAAAGAGCAGGCCTTGACTGTTTGGGCGGGACCAGGCAAGGTAGGGCGGGAGCATAAACCGCACAGGCGGCGGGATGGTCACAAGTCGACCAACCGGCGCGAGCGCCACATCCCGCATGGTTTTCTGAAATGGCCGTGGTTCACGATACCTGAAGAAAGTTTACCGAATGGATGCAATCATCCTCGCTGCCGGACTGGGCACTCGTCTTCGACCCCACACGCTTACCACTCCGAAACCTCTGCTCCCGATCCGCGGCCGGCCCGTACTGGACTGGATCCTGGGCGCGTTGCCAAAGTCGGTGACGCGCGTGGTTGTCGTCGTCCACTACCTGGCCAACCAGGTTGAAGCCTACCTGCACTCTCAGACACACTTCGCCAACTGGGCCACCGTCGAACAGAAACAGCCGCGCGGCACCGGCGATGCCATCCGGAGCTGTCAGGACAAGATCACTTCGGACCGCTTCCTCGTTCTTAATGGCGATGACCTGTACGGAGCTGCCGACCTGGCCTCTCTTGCCGACGGCGGGCCGGGCTTATTGGTGCAGGAAGTGGAAGACCCGCGCCGCTTTGGGATCGTCTTTCTCAAGCCGGATGGCTCGCTGGAAAAGCTGGTCGAGAAACCCGATCTCGATGGCAAGCAGCTTGCCAACACAGGCGTTTATTTGTTTCCGCGCCATGTTTTCGACATTGAGCTAAAGCTGTCGCCGCGCGGCGAGTATGAGATTACCGATTATGTTTCAGCCCTGGCGGCAAGAGAGCGTGTACGAGTGGTGCAGGCCAAATTCTGGCTGCCGATCTCGACGGAGGAAACCTGGCGGAGAGCCGAAGAGCAAGACCTCGCGAGAATTCTTGCCGCTCGTTAGCACTTATTCTCGGTCCCATTCAATTCTCGGTATCTCGGTCCCAAACTTTATCCTCGGTCCCAAACTCCGTTTGGAACCGCACTATTTATCCTCGGTCCCAAACTCCGTTTGGGACCGCACTATCCGCGAAGCTCTGCTTCGCCTCCGTTGAGACGACCCAGAGCCCCTTGAGCAGTGCGTGACCAGGTAGAGCCTGCTAACAAGTTTGGTTTAACCCAGTCTCACAAAAGGATTCGTCCGCTTCTCGTCTCCAATGGTCGTCCGCGGCCCATGTCCGGAATAAACCTGCGTGTCTTCCGGCAGCGTCAGGATTTTAGTCCGAATTCCTTCCAGAAATAGGCGGCCATCACTTCCTGGGAAATCAGTCCGGCCGATGCTGCCTTGAAAGAGCACATCGCCGCCGAAGAGGACACACGGGTCATCGCGGTAAAGGAAGACAACATGGCCTGGGGAATGGCCGGGGACGTCCAGCACCTCGAGCGGGATCCCGGCGACTTCGAGCGTATCCCCTTCGCGAACCGTGTCATCGGCCGGCGGGCTGGTGAGCGGCAGGCCGAATGGGGCGCTGAGGTTGGCGTTCGCATCCGTCAGTAAGTGCACTTCATTGACACCGATAATCAGCGGCGCGTCCGGGAATGCTTCCTTCAGGGCCGCGTTGCCCCCGATGTGATCCGCATGGCCGTGGGTATTGAGAATGGCGCCGACGGTAAGGCGTTGTTTGCGCAAAAAATCAAGGATGCCATCCGGATCCAACCCTGGATCGATGACGATGGCATCGCGCCGATCGGGCTGCCACACGACGTAGGTGTTTTCATCAAAGGGCATCGACACGATGGTATGAATATGAAGAGGATTGGACATCCCAGGTTCTCCATGTTAGCCAGGCCAAGGCAGTACGAATTTCAGGTCACAGTCAAATCCATGTAAATTGTACAAGCTTCGCAACTGCATCTCCGAAGTGCGCACTAAGGAAAGTTTCTTCAAGTCCTTGCCGGATCGCGTGTTGTCCGCATTGGATCCGCGGTGTTATTTTCTCCGGCACGCTGATTGCCAGGAGCGGAGTCTGCCTTTCCCGGCAGGGCCGCGCGCGGATGTTTGCCCGGTTTGCCGATACCCGCGCCGGAAACTCGTTTGGACCCGTGTTATTTCGGAGGAAACATGAGCACTCTTTGTCCGCGCGCTCTTGGCAACAAGCGGCGCGTTCGCCGCAAGAATCAGCAGCGATTGTGGTGCGGCGGTCTGGCCTCGCTCTTGGGAATCGCTTTGATGGCCGGCGCCAATCCTCCCGATAACCCGCCCCGCTCCCCAGCCAGCCCCGCGTCATCCGGCAAGGAAAAGGTCGCGGCCTGGGAAGGCCCTTTTCGCCTGATCGACAATGCACGCACCGCCTATAAAAGCGTCAAGGATTACTCCTGCACGCTGATCAAGCGCGAACAGATAAACGGCAAGCTTCAGCCGGAAAATGTCATTGCCATGAAGATTCGCAAGGAGCCATTCAGCGTGAGCCTGACCTGGCAGGCGCCGCGTGATCTGGTCGGGCAGGAAGCAGCGTATGTGGCCGGCCGCAACAAAGGCATGATGCGCGTCAATCCCAAGGGCGTCGTCGGCATCTTCGGCTGGCAGACTATCGCGGTGGACGATCCTCGCGTCATGGAGCACAGCCGCCACCTAATCACCGACGCCGGCATCGGCAACATGATTGAGCGCTTCGCGAAATCTTTCGCTGCCGACAGCAAGAGCCCGACCGTGAAGGTGAGCCTGGCCGACTATGAATACGACAAAAAGAAATGCGCCTGCGTCGAGGTGATTCACCCGGACGCCAGGCCGGGCTCGGGGGACTATTATCGCTGTCTTGTCTACTTCGATAAGCAAACGCACTTGCCGATCCGGTGCGAGTGCTACGATAAGCCCCGGAGCAGGGGAGTCGAAGGAGAACTCGTGGAAATGTACAGCTTTGCCAATTTGAAAACAAATGTCGGCTTGGGCGACGACACTTTCAAACGCTAAGTAAACGTTTAAACCTGGCGAGCGGGGGGCGAGAGCCCCCCGTGCTGCTCGCTTCAGATGGCTTTCACGGGGGGCTCTCGCCCCCCGCTCGCCGAGTTCAAAGCACAAGAAGCCGCGGGAGCGCCGTCCCGCGGCTTTTATTGTTATCTGAGACCTTCAGGTAGGCGTTCCTCCGCTCCGTTGGACTTATCACCGAACGACTGGGCCGAACCCTGAAAAATAATGTTATAAACGCGCTTTGCCGCGGGGTTATCTAAGTCAATGACGGTGGGGCTGGCGTAGACGCGCGGACCGACCGAGTAAGCCCCGAAAGCCGTGTAGCCGTTTGTCAAATAGGGGACAAATTGGTCAGGTCGTACACCGTTGGTGCGTTGACCTTCAGTACGGGTCATGGGGACACGGGCGAAAACCGAGGGGGCGGCGCCGAGTAGTAGAGTCAGCACCGCCGCTAAGAGGGAAAAGCGCCTCATTGAATTCTCTCCGGAAAAAGAGGGATCGGGGGAATATGCCGTAGCGCCTCTCCTATTTTACCCGCAGCCACACGGTTCGCTACCATTCCTCGCGAAAAAATTCGCACTGCGGTGCAATACTGGCTATCAATAAACCACTAAAACGATTCCTTCAGCACATGAAATACTCCCGGAGACATGCCCATGCGCGTATTCTTGACAGGCGGGACCGGCTTGGTCGGCAACCGACTGATCCAGCGCTTACAGAAACGGCAGGACAAAGTTGTGCTACTGACCCGCCGACCCGAAGTTGCCCGCCAAAAATTCGGACCCACGGTGACCGTCGTCGAAGGCGATCCGACCAAGCCGGGCGCGTGGACGGACAGTGTCGCCGACTGCGAGGCCGTCATCAATTTAGCCGGTGAAAATGTTTTTGGCCGCCGTTGGAGCGAGGATTTCAAGAATCAACTGCGCGACAGCCGCATCAAGGCCACGGAAAACGTGGTTCAGGCTCTTACCAAGAATCGGTCAGCTAACAGCGCGGCCCGGACCCTGGTGAACGCGTCGGCAATTGGCTACTACGGCTTCCACAGCGACGAGGAGTTGACCGAAGAAAGTCCGCCCGGCAATGACTTCTTGGCGAAGCTGTGCGTCGATTGGGAAGAGGCGGCACTGGCCGCCGAACCAGCCGGAGTGCGCGTTGCAATAGTGCGGATCGGTATTGTTCTCGACAAAGAAGGCGGAGCGTTGGCCAAGTTATTGACGCCGTTTAAGCTCTTCGCGGGCGGTCCGGCAGGATCAGGCAAGCAATGGATGAGCTGGATTCACCACGATGATCTGGTCGGCCTCTTTTTGCTCGCTCTGGACAAGCCCGAGGCGGCGGGTCCGATCAACGGCACGGCGCCGAACCCGTTAACCAACCGGGAATTTGCACGGGCGTTGGGGCGGGCGCTCCATCGGCCCTCCTTTTTTCCAACGCCCGGCTTCGGACTACGCCTTCTGTTGGGCGAAGTGGCCGAGGTCATCGTCAATGGTCAGCGCGTCCTCCCACGGAAGGCGCTGGCATTGGGATACAAGTTTCGATTCCCGCTAATCGATGCGGCACTGACGGACGTACTGGCATGACAAATCGTTTAGCGGCGAGCCTCCGGCGAGCGCGTCGCACCGCGTTCGCCGGAGGCTCGCCGCTAAACGAGTTAGGCGCTAAACAAATTAGGCTTCCTTCTTCGCCGCCGCATAGCGTTCGCCAATATCCTTCCAGTTGGCGGTGTTCCACCATGCCTTGACATAATCCGGGCGCTTTTGCTTGTACTGCAAGTAATAGGCGTGTTCCCAGACGTCTATGCCCATAATTGGCATTTGGCCCTTCAAGAGCGGACTATCTTGATTAGGCAGACTTAGCACCTCGAGTTTACCCTTATTCAGCACCAGCCAGCCCCAGCCGCTGCCGAAACGCGTAATCGCGGTGGTGCTGAGTTTGTCTTTGAATTTGTCAAAACTGCCGAACGCGGCATCGAGGTCTTTGGCCAGTTCGCCGGACGGTGAGCCGCCGCCCCTGGGAGCCATGATTTCCCAGAACATCGAATGGTTGGCATGGCCGCCGCCGTTATTGATAACCGTTTGGCGGATATTTTCGGGCACCGTGTCAATGTCGCGTAGGAGGCTGCCGATCGGTTTTTTCAGGAGGTCCGGGTGGCCTTCGAGGGCCTTGTTGAGATTGGTCACGTAAGCCTGGTGATGGGCATCGTGATGGAGCTTCATGATCTCGGCACTGATATTCGGCTCCAAAGCGTCATAGGCATAGGGCAGCTTGGGCAGCGTGAAGCCGGCCGCTTTGTCATCGGCGGCGCGGGCGGTCAACGGAGCCAGGCTAAAGGCCGCGGCGCTGGCGCCGGCGGCTCGAAGGAAATGGCGTCGGGTCATGGGGGGCATGTGCATCTCTCCTTGGGAAGAACGGCCAGGACGTTTACACTTCCGGCGGCGGTAACACACAACGGCGTCGGATTCCTCATTGGCGCAAGATACCAGTGTTTGGCCCTTTGTCCATGACCTTGTCGCGGGATTTCAATTGAAAGCGGCAATTGCCGGAAGCTCGCAGTTGACACCGTTTGCCACAGCATTATGATGAGCGCAGGTCCCGGCTCGCCCCTCCGAGTATGACGCTTCTGGTCAGCTCGACGATCCCCACCTTGCGGTTACCCAACATGCCTGAATCCCAGGAGCGGGACTTTCGGGGATTTAGGATGGGAATCCCATGGCAGTAATTGATCCAACGAAGGAACTGCGCATAATCCGCGAACCAACTGTCTACTTGGCGGGCCGTCAGGTCGTTGATGAGGTGCAAGTCGATCAATTCCTGGCCGATCATGGCGTGTCCTGGGAGACCGACACCGACGTGGCGGGGGAACATTTGACCGAAATCGCCGGCCGAGTTTGCTACATGAGCTTCGCCAAGCCCCGGCCGGGCGGCAACAAGGTTTATCTGGACCACATCAAGGAAGTAGGCCACGGATCCGTTCTGGAGCATGCGGTCTGGAACTTTATTTTCTGCGGAGTCAGCCGATCGCTTACGCATGAATTGATCCGGCACCGGGCTGGATTTGGCTATTCCCAGCTAAGCCAGCGCTATGTCGATGAGTCGGTTGCCGAGTATGTTGAGCCCGATTGCATCGCGGAAAACTCGGAATTGCACAATTTATGGCTTGACGCGGTGACACATGCACATCAAGCTTATATACAGCTAGTAGAGAAGCTGGCCGCCCAATTCAAAGATGAACCGGACCGCACTTTACGCCGCAAGCTGGCTCGCCAGGCCGCTCGCAGCGTCTTGCCCAATGCCACGGAAACCAAGATCTTTGTCTCCGCCAATGCGCGGGCACTGCGGCATTTCATTGAAATGCGCGCCAGCCGGCATGCGGAACCCGAAATTCGTAAATTGGCTGTGGCCGTCTTACGAATAATGTACGTAGAGGCTCCCAACCTCTTTCGCGATTATGAGTTGGCGCCGCTTCCGGACGGCACGTTTGAAGCCTCGACTCCACACCGGAAAGTTTGAAAAGAAGTAGACGGTAGGCAGTAGACAGTAGCCGGCAGAAGAAAATCTGCGGCTACCGTTTAGCCCAAAAAAACAGCTTGCGCATCGCGCCCTTCTTCTTCCTACTTACTACTGTCTACCGACTACCGTCTGATGACTTCTGTCTTCGCAAAGGAACTACATGTTAGGTAATGATCATTCCGCCCAGGGCGTCCTCGAACTACATCCCAAAGGTTTTGGCTTTCTACGCAACCCCGCACGGCATTATGCCGCCCAAGCGGCCGATGCCTATGTGCCCGCTCCCATGGTGCAGAAATTCGGCTTGCGGGAAGGTTTAATGGTCGGCGGGCCGACCGAGTCCGCTAAGAGGGGCAGCGGCCCTCGCTTGGCCCACATCGAGCACATCGAAGGCGAAAAAATCGACAAATACCCGCGCCGCAACTTTGACGATCTCACGGCCATTGATCCCCATGAACGGATCTTTCTGGAGACCGGCGCCGAACCGCTGACGACGCGCGTCATGGATTTACTGACGCCCATTGGCAAGGGCCAACGCGGTCTCATCGTCGCCCCGCCGCGCACCGGCAAGACCGTTTTGCTCCAGCACATCGCTCACGCGGTGACCACGAACCATCCGGAAATGCACTTGATCATGCTACTCGTGGATGAACGGCCCGAGGAAGTCACCGACATGCGCCGGACCATTAAGGGCGAGGTCGTGGCCAGCAGCTCCGATCGCGACAGCACCAGCCACCTGCGCACGGCCAGCCTCGTGATGGAGCGAGCCAAACGCCTGGCCGAGCAGGGTAAGCAAGTCTTCGTGCTTCTCGACAGCCTGACTCGCTTGGCCCGCGCCAACAACAAAAACATCGGCAACAGCGGCCGCACTATGTCCGGCGGCATCGATAGCCGGGCGCTCGAAGTGCCGCGCCGCATGTTCGGCAGCGCCCGCGTGTTTGAAGAGGGCGGCTCGATTACCATCATCGGCACCGCGTTAATCGAGACCGGCTCGCGCATGGACGACAGCATCTTTCAGGAGTTTAAGGGCACCGGCAACATGGAAATGGTGCTCGACCGCAAGCTGGCCGAACGGCGCGTCTATCCGGCTCTTGACGTCAGCCAATCCGGAACCCGCAAAGAAGAACGTCTCCTGGGAGATGACGTGCTCAAGAAAGTGACCCTGCTGCGGCGAACGATGGTGCAAATGAAGCCGACCGAGGCAATGGAAATGCTGGTCAAGAAGATGGGCCAATACCCGTCAAACGCCGCGTTTCTCGATAAGATCGGCGCTTATGTGAAGGCTTAATGGTGCCCGCGATTTCGTTTCGGATCGGCGGGCTACGTTGGACTACTTTCTTTTTTCCGCTCTCTTCCCTTTGTGATCCCGGCTTTTCGCCATATCGTTTTTGCCGGAGACGACCCGGAAATCGAGTTGTCGGCGCTGCAGTTCTACCCTCACCACGGTGACATCAACCTTGTCTCCCAGCCGATAACGGCGCTGCGTGCGCTTGCCGATTAGGCTATGCGTGGCTTTCTCATAGTAATAAAAATCATCAATCAAGGTGCTGACGTGGACCAACCCTTCAATGGGTAGATTGGTCGCTTGGCCGAAAAAGCCGTATTCCGCGACGCCGGTAATGATGATTTGCAACTCCGTGCCGATGCGCTGGCTCATGTAATCCAGAAGCTTCACCTTGATTAGCTCGCGCTCCGCAATTTCCGCTCGGCGTTCGGTTTTGCTGCAATGTTCGCCCAGCGCTGCCAACTCGGTTTCATCGCTCCCGGCCTTGCCCGTTCGCAACCATTGGCCCAGCAGGCGATGCACGGTCAGGTCCGGATAGCGGCGGATCGGTGAAGTGAAGTGGCAATAGGTGTCGCTGGCAAGGGCGTAGTGGCCTTCTTCCTCGGGGCTATAGACGGCCTGCTTGAGGCTGCGCAAAAGCCCATAGTGCATCGCATAAGCTTCCGGTTTGTCAGCCGACTCTTCCATGATCCGTTGGAGCGTGAAGCGATCGAGGTGCCGGCCAATGGTGTAACCCAGGCTGCGCGCGAACTCGGCAAACGCTTCCAGTTTAATGGGATCGGGCGGCGGGTGAATGCGGCGGAGAAACGGCACACCCAGGTCGGTTAGCTTTTCCGCAACGGCTTCGTTTGCGGCGAGCATGAATTCTTCAATGATTTGATGACTGACATCATGGGGCCGCGTATGAGCGCCAGAGACGCGTCCCTGGTCATCGAACTCCAGTTCGGTTTCCGGCATGTTGAGTTCGATCGCGCCGCGCTTCAGGCGACGATGGCGCAAAATCATCGCCAAGTCGTGCATCCGTCTAAGGAGCCCCAAAACCTCCGGCTCGATCTTGGCGCCATTGCGCTCGGGATGCTCCAGGATGGCGAGAACTTGCTCATAGTTAAAGCGCCGTTTCACTCTGATGGCCCCGTTGGCAAAACGCGTGTGCGTCCGCTGGCCGGCGGTGGTGAAGTCGATTTGCACGGTCTTAACGAAGCGGACGCGGCCTTGCTGAAGACTGGCCACGGCATTGGAGATGACTTCGGGAAACATCGGCAGGACCCGCTGAGGCAGATAAACGCTGGTGCCGCGCCTGCGGGCCTCGCGATCGAGCAGACTGCCAGGCGGAGCGAAATGAGCCACGTCGGCAATGTGAACGGTCAGATGCCAGTGCTTGCTGCGGCTGTCCTGGACCAGGGACACGGCATCGTCGAAGTCGCGGGCGTCAGCCGGGTCGATGGTGATGACTGTATCGACCGTGAAGTCCTCCCGGCCTTCCAAATCCTCTTCGTCGAACGCCGTGGCCGCCTCGCGGGCTTCTTCCAGGACGTCATCGGGAAAGCGGTCGGGCAGTCCGAATTCACGAATGATCGATAAGGTATCGACGCCGGGTTGGCCGCGCGCCCCAAGCACTTCCGTAATGACGCCCTCGCCGCAATCCTCGGCCGAGGGGAAACGGAGGATTTCGATCACGACCTTGTCTTCGGGCTTTGCGCCCTTGGCGCCGGGATCGCCAACGTAAATGCTGTGGCTGAAGACTGTGCCATCGACCCGGACGTAGCCTTGTTCATCCCGTTCGAAATAGACGCCGACGAATTGGCGGCTCGCTCGCTCTACAACCTCAAGAATGATGCCGACCGGCTTTAGATCCCTTTGACTAGGTTTCCGGATTAGCTTAACGACGACTTCATCACCGGTTACCGCATCAAGTGCATTGTTCTCGCGAACGAGGATCTCCGGCCCCGCCTTGCCGTCAACAAGATGGGGCCGTACGAACCCCAATCCCGATCCGGTGCGCCGATATATGCCGATGACAGTGCCATGCGGCTGAGCCTTGCGAATCGTGTGATTTTTACCACGCTCAACCCGGCCTTTGTTGAGCAACTCGCCCAGGGCACGACGAAAATCGTTGTACTGGCTGACCGGGACGCTCATCTTGCGCGCCAGAGCCTTGGATTTGAGCGGCTCGTAGTTGTTCTTGGCTACGGTTTCGAGGATTCTTTGAGTGAAATCGGGCATGATGGCAATTCTATGCGAAACGATGCCTGGAGGCACAAAGAGCGGTGCCTGAGACGAATCCCCAAGATGAATGAGACGAATCCATGAGATCAAGGCGGAAAAAAGAAGGGGAAGGCTGCACCGTGAAGTACTGTTGAGTGTTTTTGAACAGCTCTCTTCCGAGGGGAGCCGGTGAGGAAGCGGTTTTTAAGGCTAGTCTAGACGCACCCCGAACCCAAACCCGTGGGAGGGGGGGGTCCTGGGGGTGACATGAGACGAATTCAGTATAGCAGAATAAGAAGGTGGAACCTAGCAAAGCATGGTCTGAAATCAATCGCCAGACTCCAAACCAGGCGAGAACTCCGCTGCGGTTCCTTCCGAGCCACCTTTATAAATCCGGCGTTGGAGCGATTGGTTGAAGGGCGTCCATGCCGCGCCTTGATTGCGGTCTTGGTTGATTTCGCGTGTGAAAATATGGACCTTCGAATCGAGACTGTCTAGATAGTGAAGCGCAATTGCCTCGGGCGTCATCGGGAGACGCGGGCTGCCGAATTCGTAGCTGCCGTGATGGCTCAGAATCATGTGTTTGAGGCGGAGAAGCAATTCACGAGGAAAAGGTTCGCCGGTCAAATCGGAAACGCGGCCTTGCTTCTCATTCAGGATTTCCACGCCGATTACCAGATGGCCGATCAACTGCCCTTCATCGGAATAGGCCATCGCCCGGGTATAGCTCAATTCACGGACCTTGCCAATGTCGTGCAGAAAGATTCCCATGATTAACAGATCGCGGTCCACGTCGGGATAAAGCGGCAGGACCTGCTCGGCTGTGTTGAGCAAATTGACGACATGTTCCAGGAGGCCGCCCAGGTAAGCGTGATGGACGCGGATGCCGGCCGGGGCGGTGCAATACTCGCGCATTAGCTCTTCGTCCATGAGAAAAACCTCCGCCAGGCCTCGGAGGTGGGGATTGCTTAAACGCATTAGGATGCCGCGCATCTGCTCGAAGAGTTTGGTTACGTTTTGATCGGTGTGAGGCAGGAAATCCGCCATTTCAATCTTGTCGGATTCGACGCGGCTGATTTGGCTGAGGATGACCTGCAAGCTGCCTTGAAAGAGCTGAACCTTGCCCTTGGCGAGTAGGAAATCACCGTCTTCGAACGAGCGAAACAGCGGTTCGCCGGCGTTCCACAGGCGGGCACTGATGGCGCCCGTGCGGTCGCGCATCTCCACTTGCAGATAAAGGTTGCCGTTGCGGTTCGCGCGGAGTTGCTTATCCGTGACCAGGTAAACCTCTTCAAGCGTATCGCCGTCCGCCAATTGTGCCACGTAACGCCGAGTCATTTCCACCGCCGGAGTAAGAATTCAATCTCTAATTGGAAGTTAGAAAGAAGAAGTGATTCTAGAGGTCGTTGGGGTAAAGGGTCAACACGCGGACGGATCCCCTATTGTTTTCGAGTTTCTATTTGACCGGTAGCGTGCAGACGCCGCCATGACAAGGCACGAGCCGGAAGCGATTGCGAGCAATCCAAAGATATAGGCGCTGCCCCAGCGGCTTCATTCCGGGCAGATAAAGAAACGGCGCCAGCGGCCAAAGCAGCGGCAATCGCCACGCCATCCAGCGGAAAGCCTTAAAACCGTGATAGACCTTGCTGCCATCCGGTGTCAGCAGATGCATTTCTTCAAGCAGCCGGTCCGGATCCAAGGGAGGATCGTGGCGCGGCAGGCTTGCCAAGTCGCGTGCGTTTTGCGGATTAAGTCGATGCAACCAGTCCAGCCGTCGCAACGCCGCCACGGACCTCAGGCACAGCGGACATTGACCATCATAAAGCACAAGTGCTTGCGATGCCTTGCGCTCGGAGATTGTCTGAGAACTCATGATTTCACCTTGGCTACTGTCCCGCTGGCTCACTTGCTATGATATCCGCCACTGAAGCTTGGGATGCGAGCACCAGCCCGAAGCGCTAGCGAGGAAGTCATGACTTCCTCGCTAGCGCTTCGGGCTGGTAACAAGGATCCTACATGATCGCCGCGAAGAAACTCCTGGCCTTCGATTTCGGCGCCGAAAGCGGCCGGGGCATTCTCGGTCACTTTGACGGAAAGCGACTGCGCCTGGAGGTCGTGCACCGCTTCGCGAATAGCCCGGTGTGGACTCTTGATGCGCTGCACTGGGACGTTTTGCACCTCTATCACGAGGTCCTCAACACCTTGCGGCGCTGTGCGGCGGAGCAGGGCTCCATTGACGGTTTAGGCGTAGACACTTGGGGCGTCGATTTCGCGTTATTGGGACGCGACGGCACGCTCCTGGGGAACCCGCGCCACTATCGCGATCCGCACACGGAGAATATCCTTGAAGCCGGATTTAAGCGCGTGCCACGGGCGGAGATCTTTCGCCAGACCGGCATTCAATTCATGCGCTTTAATACGCTTTTCCAACTCCTCGCCCTCCAGCGCGATCGTTCGCCGTTGCTCGATGCCGCCGAAACTCTCCTGTTTATGCCCGATCTGTTCCACTACTTTCTAACCGGCATCAAGGCCAACGAGTTAACCGACACCAGCACAAGCCAGATGTACGATCCCATGGCCCGTGGGTGGGCCTATGGCCTTCTCAAGGCTTTCGAATTGCCCACGAACATCCTTGGCTCAATCGTTCAACCAGGTACGGTCCTTGGGCCAATGCGATCGGCCGTGGCGAGTGAAACAGGGTTGAACGCGGCCCCGGTTATCGCGCCGGCCTCACATGACACCGGCTCGGCCGTCGCGGCGGTCCCCGCTTCCGGCGAATCGTGGGCCTATATCAGCTCCGGAACTTGGTCGCTCATGGGCATTGAACGGCCCGCGCCCATCATCAACGAGCAGAGTCTCCAGTATAATTTCACTAACGAGGGCGGCGTCGCCGGCACGACGCGGTTTCTAAAGAACATCATGGGCCTCTGGCTCGTGCAGGAATGCCGTCGAGCCTGGGAACGCCCGGGGAAGGATTACAGCTACGAGGAAATGGCCCGCCTGGCACAAGCTGCCCCTGCTTTTGTCAGCGTGATCAACCCCGATGATGCGTCATTCATCCTGCCGGCCGGCATGCCCAGCGCGATAGCCGAGTTTTGCCGGCGCTCCCGCCAGCCCGTGCCAACAGCGCCTGGCGCTGTGATACGTTGTGCTCTGGAGAGCTTGGCTCTTCGCTATCGGTGGGTGCTGCAGCGGCTCGAAGAGCTTTCGGGCCAAAAGCTCAACGCCATTCATGTGGTAGGCGGCGGCTGCCAAAATGAGTTGCTCTGCCAGTTTACCGCCGATGCCTGCGACCGTCCGGTGTTGGCCGGCCCGGTCGAGGCGACGGCCATCGGCAATGTCCTGGTCCAGGCGGTGGGGCTGGGCATGCTTGGTTCCCTGGCAGACGCGCGCGAGGTAGTTCGCCAGTCCTTCGAGGTCCGCACTTATGAGCCGAGAAACCCGGAAAGCTGGCATGAACCCTACAGCCGATTCCTCGGCCTCCTCTCCCAAGGTGGCTGATCGAAACGCGAACGGCCAAGCCGCCGGTGAGCCGCCCGCCTCTCAAAAACAGGTTACCGTTCCGGACTTCCTCGCCGCGCGCGCCAAGGGCCGCCGTTTGGCCGTCCTGACGGCTTACGATTACACCATGGCCCGGTTGCTCGATGCTGCCGGGATCGATGCCGTCCTTGTGGGCGATTCGCTCGGCATGGTCGTGCAAGGCCAACCGAATTGCCTCGCCGTCACCCTGGACGAGGTGATCTATCACACCCGCCTCGTCGCGCGGGGCGTCCGTCGCAGTCTCTTGATTGCCGACATGCCTTTCATGAGCTACGCGAGCCCGCAACAAGCGCTGGAAAACGCGGGCCGTCTGCTCAAGGAAGGCGGCGCGCAGGCGGTCAAGCTCGAAGGAGGCGTCCGCAGCGTCGCCGCCATTAAAGCCATAACCACGGCCGACATTCCCCTCATGGGCCATATCGGCCTGACGCCGCAATCGGTCCATCGCTTCGGCGGCTTCCGCGTGCAGCGCGATGAGGCGCGTCTCCTTGAAGATGCCGTAGCTGTCCAGGAAGCTGGCGCGTTTTCGATGGTGCTTGAGTGTATTCCGGCCGAGATCGCGAGGAAGATTACGGAGAAACTGCACATCCCCACGATCGGCATCGGAGCGGGGCCCGATTGCGACGGCCAGGTGCTGGTGACGCACGATTTGCTCGGCCTCTTCGAGGATTTGCAGCCGCGTTTTGTGAAACACTATGCCGAGATGGGGCGGACAATTCGCCAGGCGGTGGCCGAATATTGCGATGAGGTGCGGACGCGGAGATTTCCGGGGAATGAACACAGCTTTTGAAGAATTATGCGGCGAGCTGGGTTGCGTCAGCGCACCGAACCCGTCTCCAATGAGGCGTCCCATTCGGGATTTTGCATCACTTGAGGCAAGTGACAGGGCGGCGAAGGGTCCGGTTTGGGGGCCTGAATCGCTAACTGCCACCAACCCACATCGTGCCAGGCGCCGAGCTTGTAGCCCACGTATCTGTAGATGCCGACAGGACGGAAGCCCAGCGCCTCATGAAGGCCGACGCTTGCCGGGTTGGGCAGTGTTATGCCGGCGTAGGCATTGTAAAAGCCTTGAAGCCTCAAAATGCGGAAGAGCGAGGTATAGAGTGCCCGGCCTATCCCCATCCGGCGATGCGATTGGCCAACATAGGCGGTCGCCTCAACGGACCACCGGTAGGCCGCGCGCTCGCGATGCGGGCTTGCATAAGCATATCCGAGAATTGCGTCCCCCTGTTCCACCACCAACCACGGAAACCTTTCAAGCGTGACCCGGATGCGGCGGCGCATTTCTTCCGCTGAGGGAGCCTCAGTCTCAAAGGAGACCGCGTTGTTCAAGCAAAAAGGTTCGTAAATGGCCAGGATCGACTCGGCATCCTCTTCCAGCGCCAATCGAATTCCAGGTTTCATGATGTGGCAGTCCTCCGGGCTGCGCAGGCATTCGATAGCTGTTTTGCAATAATCAGGCAACCCTCTGACCCTGTTGCTCAGTTGGCGCTGATCCAGAGGGTCGGTGCCTGATCCTCAGGGTCAAAGTGGTGATCCAGAGGGTCCAGCTGTAAAGGCATGGGGCTTTCTGGCATCCAAAGACAACGACTGCGATTAACGCCCAACCCACTCTGTATACCCATTTTGTTGGTCCAGAGAGTGGTAACCTGATCCACAGGGTCGGCCATTGACTCAGGGGATCGCGCTATCTTGAAACGGCTATTTCAAACCGCAATCTGAGTTATCCTGCCAGTTTGTTCGCGGTTAGCTCCCAGTTGTGAAGTCTATTACGGTTGTCAACAAAGTTATGAACAAACCAAAGGTAACCGTGTATTACGACGGCCTCTGCCCGCTCTGCTCCCGTGAAATTGCGCACTACCGCAAGCATATCCCGGACGATTCGGTTGATTTCGAAGACATTACCGAACTATCGTTCGATAGCGCCGCTCAAGGTTTGGATCCGCGGGCAATCCACCGCATTATGCACGTCAAAACTGCATCCGGACAAATCAAAACTGGCCTGGATGCCTTCATCGCGTTGTGGCTGGCGATTCCCGCCTATCGCTGGCTGGGCCATTTCGCCGGCTTGCCCGTTATTCACGGCCTAATGAGCATGGGATATCGCCTCTTCGCCCTTTGCCGGCCCTGGCTGCCTCGGCGAAAACGCGCCGATTGCACACATGAAACTTGCTCAATATAAACCGATTTGATTAAGCACTCCCTATTTCCATTCCCTGCAACGAGGTTCCGTCAACTTGAAATAAGCCTGAGATTCGATAGTTGACGGAACATTCTTGACGCGTTACGGTTGGGATATGCTGCGGCCGAGAGAATCACTTACGAGTGGTTCACTCACATTAGAGGCTTTTGTTCGACCTAAACCTATCGCATCGATTCTGGAATGACCAATGCACGTAGGCGTCTGTTCGTCGCTGTTCTCTTGACGACAGTTGGCCTGATCGTCGTGGTAGCGATCAAATGGAAGGAAAGATCTCAAGACCATCAAGAAACCTTTCACCAGGTCGATGCTTACCAGGATGAACTATTGGCGCACTGTCTTCTTGCAGATTGGGTTTGGGATCAACGCCCGTTCACATCTGGACCGGAGAAGCAGGAGTCCGAACCTATCATCATTGACGGGCTGGAAGGCAAGTTGGGCAAAGGTTGGTACGCCAATGGTCAAATTGCCTATGAGGAGACATGGATCGGTGGCAAGCTGCATGGCAAGCAGGCTAACTGGAATCCAGAAGGGCAAAAAACACTGGAACAGGCATGGAAAAACGGCTTCTTACAGGGCCCGTCAATTCGCTGGTACGACAATGGTCAACAAGCTGAAGAAGCCCATTACGACCGTGACCGTTTCCATGGTTCCTACAAGACGTGGTACCGCAACGGCCAGGAAAGCCTAGCGATGAGTACCTGGATGGTTTTCGAGAAGGGTCGTTCATAGCCTGGTACGCCAAGGGCGAGATGCATTGCAAAGCCCATTTCATGCATGATTATTTGGATGGAGATTGGCAAAAGTGGGATGACAATGGAAAACTAATCAAAAAGATCACCTATCAAAATGGCGTGATCGATCCCAACACATTGAGGAGCCCTTTGGAGCCTTTGGACTATCCGGGCGACCTGGGCTCTTCAGACTTCGCTTTTATCTTGGCTCAAGGAAGCGGATGGCACGGCTACAACACACTCAGGGTGTCGGCGAGTGGACACTGCGACTTCCGCTATTTCTTATCCTCAATGCAAGTAAGTACAGGAGCCAATAAGGAACAGGACCTGCCGGAAGGTACGGTCTACAGGGAGAAATTCTGGAGAAAAGCGGATTTCCAGCTAACGAAGGAACTGCAAAAGCAGTTGAGGGATGCTCTTCAGGAAGCGAACGTTTTTGCCATGAAGGATGAGTACATTCAAAAAGAAATCGCCGATGGAACGCAGTGGATTGTTCGTTTAAGGGCTGGCCGTAAGGAGAAGCGCGTTTATTGTAGCAACACATTCCCTGAACGACTTTTGGTTTTATCTCGAACCCTTCGAGAACAAATAATCGTCCCTTACAAAATGGAGATTCTAACTGCTACCCGAATCAAGGAAGATGCCGGGAATCCGGAAAAAGAAGGATGGCCTGAAGACACAAAGTAATTGTAGGCTAAGCTGCTTGCAGATTGTCCTGATGCCCCCATATCGTCATTATCCTCAGACTTGTTCCACCTAGCCTGTTTTAACGGTTTCCGATGCCGCCAAAGCCCATAAAGGTGATGGACAAATGGTTTCGGCCTCGTTACCCTACATAATCCGCCGGGTTTAATTGGTTGATCCGTTCAAAAGCTGCTGACCAGCCGTCCCGGCGAGCGCCAACCCCCCGCCTGGTCTGAATATTCGTCACGAACGAGCTATCCAATGCCGCTACTCCAGCGTCTTGTGCTGAAAGGCATCCTCTCGGAAGCCGATATCCCGGCCATCAAGGAAGTTGTTGCCGCGTCCCCCGACCGGTTTCTTTCGGAATTGCTGAGCAAAGGCCACGCCAAGGAAGAGCAAGTGTTGGCGGTTCTGGGCGAGGAACTGGGCCTGGATGTGGTCGATTTAACGCAAATCAAGGTAGATCCGGCAACCTTGCTGGCCCTGCCGCTCAAGCTGCTCCACCGGCGCACGTTGATGCCGATTGCCCGCAACAACGGCACCTTGACGGTGGCCACAGGCGATCCTTTCGACATTTATGCCCTGGACGAATTGCAAACGCTGACCGGACTGGTCATCAAGCCTGTCCTGGCGAGCCCGCGCGAGATCAGCCGCCTTCTCAAGACGCACTTTGGCGTCGGCGGCGAAACCGTGACGGCCCTGGTGCAGGAACGCGACGGCGTTGAACTGCTCCAGGAGACGGAGGCCGACGACAGCGAACTGGCCAAGATGGCCCAGGAAGCCTCGGTCATCAAGCTCGTCAATGAGATCCTTATCGAAGCAGCCAACGAGCGCGCCAGCGATATCCACATCGAGCCCGACGAGAACAGCCTGCGCATCCGTTACCGCATCGACGGCATGCTGCAAACGCAATCGTTGCCTCCGGAAATTAGCCGTTTTCAGGCCGCGATCATCAGCCGCATCAAGATCATGGCCCGGCTCAATATCGCCGAGAAGCGCTTGCCTCAAGACGGCCGCATCAAGATGCGCGTGCAAAACCGCGAGATCGATGTCCGCGTGTCCATTATTCCGATGGTTCACGGCGAAGGCATCGTCATGCGTTTGCTCGACAAAGGGCGGATGGTCTTCAACCTGGCCAACGTCGGCATGGTCGAGGATACGTACAAACTGTTCCGCAAGATGATCGACCGGCCGCACGGGATCGTCCTTGTCACCGGCCCAACCGGCTCCGGCAAAAGCACGACGCTTTACAGCGCTCTCAACGAAATCAAGAGCGAAAAGGTGAAGATCATCACCGTTGAAGACCCGGTCGAGTACCAGCAACCGGGCATCAGCCAAATCCAAGTCCATTCGAAGATCGGTTTGACGTTCGCCGCGAGTCTGCGCAGCATCCTCCGGCACGACCCGGACGTGATCCTTATCGGCGAAATGCGCGACCTGGAAACGGCGGAGAGCGCCATCCAGGCCTCGCTGACCGGCCACATGGTCTTCAGCACCTTGCACACTAACGATGCGCCGAGCGCGTTCACGCGGCTTATCGACATGGGCATTGAGCCGTTTCTGGTGAGCAGCACGGTTGAGGGCGTCATGGCTCAGCGCCTGGTGCGGACCATCTGCCCCGATTGCAAAGAGGAATTCGTACCGCACGAAATGCCGAATGACTTTCCCCACGACGGCAAAAAGGTTACCGTTTGGCACGGCGCCGGGTGCCGATCCTGCCGCCAGACCGGCTATCGCGGCCGAACCGGCATCTATGAACTCATGGTGACCGGCGACTCGATTCGCGAAATGTGTGTCCAGCGCGTCAATGCCTCGGTCATCCGCAACCAGGCCTTGAAGGAAGGCATGCGAACCCTGCGCCAGGACGGCTGGCTCAAAGTCTTGAAAGGAATCACGACGCTCGACGAAGTGGCTCGCGTAACAGCGGGGGATATCAGCTAAATAGGCGAGCGGGGGGGCGAGAGCCCCCCGTGGTAGCCAGCTGAAGCAAGCACCACGGGGGGCTCTCGCCCCCCGCTCGCCGACCGGATTGCTATTGAACCATGCCTGAGTTCACCTACGAAGCCTTAGCGGGAAGCGGCACGCGAAGTCAGGGAACCCTGACCGCGACCAGCGAGCGCGAAGTTTTGGCCATGCTTGACGCGCGCGGCTTATTCCCCGTCAAGATCGCGGCGGCCAAATCGCAGGACGCCGGCGGCAAGCGCTGGGGCCGGAAAATTAAAAGCCGGCACATGGCGTCGTTTTATTCTCAGCTGGCCGATCTGCTTCGCTCGGGAGTATCGCTCCTGAAGGCACTCGACATCCTGGAACGCCAGGGGTCGCAGCCGGCGCTTTCGGAAGTCCTGCGCGAGGTCCGGGCCAAGGTGGCCGATGGCACAGGCCTTTCCGAGGCCATGGCTCTGCACCCCCGCGCGTTTGACGAACTGGCCGTCAGTATGGTCAAAGCCGGTCAGGAAGCCGGTTTCCTTGAGGACGTCCTTACGCGCATTGCCGATTTCACGGAACATCAAGAAGATTTGAAAGCTAAGGTCGTTGGCGCCATGGCCTACCCGGTGTTTCTCGCCGTGACCGGGTTCATAGTCCTCAATGTGTTGGTGGTCTTCTTTGTGCCGAAATTTGAGCCGATCTTCAAGAAACTCGATGAGAAGGGTGAGCTGCCTATTCTCACCCAAGGATTAATCGGCACAAGCCATCTAATCCAGCGTCAAGGTTTATTCGTCCTGGCCGGAGCATTCGGGCTGTTTTGGCTGTTCCGTCGCTGGGCGCGGACGGACGCCGGTCGGCTGCGGCTGGACGCCTTCCGCTTACGGCTGCCGGGAATGGGCACGATCTACGTTTCTTATGCCCTGTCGCGCTTCACGCGCATCCTCGGCACACTGCTCCATAACGGCATCCCCATCTTGCAGGCGCTTAATATCGCCAAGGACTCGACGGGCAATAGGGTATTGACGCAGGCGATTGAAAAATCAGCGGAGAACATCAAGGGCGGTGAATCCCTGGCGGCGCCGTTGGGGGCTTGCAAGCAGTTTCCGCGCGATATTGTGGAAATGATTGCGGTTGGTGAGGAAAGCAATAGCCTCGAAACCGTTCTTATTCACATAGCCGACGGTCTCGAAAAGCGCACTGGGCGTCAGCTGGATCTGTTCGTTCGGCTGCTGGAGCCGGTCATGCTGCTGATAATGGCGGCCGTGACGCTTTTGGTCGTGTCGGGCCTGCTGCTGCCGATTTTCAAGATGAGCAGCACGGTTGAATAGATTGCCCGCAGACTACGGTTACGATCACGACGAACGATTGGTTTTCTGGCATGGTTCAAACGGAGGTTACAGCGTGGGGCAGGTTTGCAACCTGCCAGGCACGGAATCGCCGGGCAGGTTGCAAACCTGCCCCACGCTGCCTGTTACCTCAACACCGCAGTTCTTGAACCATGCCGGTTTTCTGTCACGATCGGTATCCTAACCCGCAACTGACAGCCGAGTTTGGATTTTGGGGTCGATTCTGCCAGATGACATTTTCCCGTGCCTTTTACGGCATAGGAACTTAAAGCAAAATATCTCATGATTCTTTAATTGGCTACGGGCTATATTTGGAACGATAACACAAGGGCTTCAGCAGAGGGTAGACGAACCATGATCGCAAAGAAACTGACCAACACGGCTGTTCGAGCAACCCGGCGCGGCTTCACCTTGATGGAAATGTTGGTGGTCGTGGCCATTATCGTCGTATTGGCGGGCGTTGGCGGTTACTATTTGCTGCCGCGCGTCGATGAGGCGAAGGAAAAAACCGCGAAGGTCCAAGTGAGAGGCCCGCTGACCGACGCCGTGTTGACCTACTACACAAACACCGGAAGTTATCCGCCTTCCCTTGTGTCGGTCACCCAGCCCGGCCCGAACGGCGAAAAGGCGATCTTGGAGCCCGACGCAATCCTCAGCCCTTGGGGGACCGAATATCAATACGATCCGGCCGGCACCAACAACGGCGGCAATAAGCCCGACATTTGGGTGCAGGCGCCGAGTGGACGAATTATCGGCAACTGGTCGAAACAATGACAGCGCTTGCTGAAGGCATCGGAATGCATTCTTCTTTTTCAACCTTGGGGAGACAACCTGTGCACGGAAAGCGGCCTGGATACACCCTGCTGGAGTTGGTTTTGGTTGTCACTGTTCTCGGCATCGTGCTTGCGATCAGCTACCCGGTCGTGACGTCCATGTATGCCCATGAAAAGGTCAAGAGCGCGGCCGACTCCGTTCGAGCTAGCTTAGCCAAGGCGCGTAGCCAAGCCATGAGCGAAGGGCGTCCCTACAAGATGGCCGTGGTGCCCAATAAAGGCAGTTATCGTATCGCTCCGGATAGCCCCTCTTACTGGTCCGGCTCCGGTTCAGGCGATCAGGGTTCGGGCGTAAGTGGATCGCTAGTTGCCACTCAGAAACTTCCTTACGGGATTCGCTTTTCGACCGGCGGCGCCGTCCCCGCGGCAAGCAGCAGCATGGATGATGATACTTCGGCCGACACCGAGGATTGGGAATCCTGGTCCAGTACGGCCACCTTCCTGCCCGACGGAACCGCCACCGAGGATACGGATATCACCCTTCAGGTCTCCGGCAGCAGACCGGTAGTCCTCAAGCTTCGCGCCATGACCGGCGCTGTCACCATGGAACAATAAATAGCGCTGGGAGGTAAGCCGACCATGAGGCTGCACCGCACTCCTGGCGATTCTCGTTCCGCGCTCACCCTCCTTGAAGTCCTCATCGCCCTGGCCATATTCCTCCTTTCCATGGGCGCTCTCAGCTACCTCATTACGTTGTGTAGCGAGCAAGTCATGGAAATCAAGCAGCGCAGCCAGGCCGCTCGCCTTTGCCAGTCCAAAATGAACGAGGTCATGGCCGGCGCCGTTGCCTTGCAATCGCAAAACGACTCGGCATTCGACGAAGATCCCGACTGGCGCTGGTCGCTGGAATGCACTCAATCCAGTGCCTCGACCAACCTTTGGACGGTGAAAGTAACCGTTCGCAATCAAAAGGACACCAAGACCGGGCTCGAAGAAACGCTCACGCAAATGGTCCTTGATCCCTCCGTGCGCGGCAGCACGCTCGATCTCGCCGCCTCCAGTTCGTCTTCATCGACCGGCACAAGCAGCGGATCGAACGCCAGCCCATCTTCCTCCACTCCCTCTTCCTCAACCCCGAACTCTTCTGGGTCCGGGAGGTCGCCATGACATCAGGCGTCTCTCCCCGCCGCCACGGGTTTACGCTCCTCGAGGTTATGCTGGCCCTGGCGGTCGGCGTTATTCTTCTTTCCGCGTTGTATGTGGCCGTAAGCGCGCAAATGCGCTACACGAGCGCTGGCCGCGACGTTATCCAGGGCAGTACCTTGGCTCGATCGGTCTTTGAACGCATGACCAGCGATATACTGCCCAACTTGGGGCCGATCGATCCATCCCGCTCCAGTTCTTCTTCGAGCCCGTCGTCGTCGGGCCAGTCCTCGCCAACAACGGGATCCGCCGGCGCCAGCTCGGCGGGGGCCTCCGCAAGCGGGTCAGGCGCCGGCGGGTCAACTGGAAGCACCTCAGCCCCGGCGTCGAGCGGTGTCAATTCGGCCGTTACCTTCAACGTCGGCGTGCAAGGGGATTCCACTCATTTGAGCGTTTATGTCAGCCGTTGGCCGCGCGAAATCTACCAGGGGATGACAGGCGCCAGCGATCCTTCCGCCCAGGCTACCGTCAGTGACCTCCGCCGCATCACTTATTGGCTTTCCGGAGGCGGCGATTCGTCCGGTGGTCTGGCCCGGCAGGAAATTGCCCAGGCCACCTCGGACGACGCCTTGAATAGTTCAACAAGCCCGCCCGACGATTCCAAGCTGGTGATCGCGTCGGAAGTCCGCAATGTGAGTTTCCAGTACTTCGACGGCCAGAGCCAAAGCTGGACTGACAGCTGGGATGGCACAAGCACCGGGTCCGACGGCACGACTCCCGTCGGCCCGCCGGCCGCGATAGCCATCTCGCTCGACATCGCCATGCCGCATACCGGCGCCAATGAAGGCTCGGGCGGAGCGGATATCAAAACCTTTCGCCATGTGGTCGTCTTGCAGACGGCCAACGGTCCCCCGGCCACCTCAGGAGGCGGCACATCGCCGTGATGCCATGCCGAGATTGCCCAAAACGGGAAATCGAAAACGCCGGGCTATGGTCCTGATCGCGGTCCTGCTCGTCGTGTCGGTCCTGTCCCTGGCCGCCTATCACTACAGGGAATTGACCATGGCCGAGAAAGGCTCAATGGATAGTTATCGCCGCTCGATTCAAGCCCATGCCGCCGCGAATTCCGGCATTCATTACGCTGCCGCGATCATTAGCGACTCCAATGCCTTCACCAACACGCTCAATAGCAACCCGTACGATAATTCCTCGGTATTCCAGGCTCAGCTTGTGCAGTCCAACGATGTGGCGCGCTGGCAGACCCGGTTTAGCGTGATTGGGCCGCTCGGTCCGGATGAATCGGCTTCCGATTCGCAGTCTTATCATTTCGGCGTAACCGATGAATCCGGCAAGATCAATCTGAATGCGCTCCTGAAAATCGACTCCACGGGCAGCAAAGGGCACGATCTCCTGATGACGCTGCCCAATATGACCGAAGACGTCGCCAACGCGATTCTCGATTGGCTCGACCCCGACGATACGCCGCGCGAAAGCGGCGCGGAAAACGACTACTACCAATCGCTGTCGCCGCCGTATAACTGCAAAAACGGCCCGCTCGACAGCCTGGAGGAACTGCTGCTCGTCAAGGGCGTGACGCCGCAATTGCTCTTCGGCAACGACCGCAATCGCAACGGCATGCTCGAACCCGAGGAAGAGGAAAGCGGCGGGCTCGATCGCGGCTGGTCGGCTTATTTGACCGTGTATTCCCACGAATTGAATATCGACAATCAAAACAACCAGCGCATTTATGTCAACGATCCGGATCTCAATACGCTTTCGCAGAATCTAACCACGGCGCTGGGCGCGGACCTCGCTAACTACATCGTTGCCTATCGCCTTTATGGCCCGGCCTCCACCGGGTCCGGTCCGGGCGGCGGTGGCGCACCCACAGCCTCGGGCGGCGCGGCTCCCACAGCCTCAGGCGGCGTCGGGGCGGCCGGCGCCAGCGCCGGTGCTGGGTCTGCCGCAAAGCCTAGTACTAGTACAGGTGCAAAGGCAGGCACGGGCAGCAAAACCGGCGGATCGAGTTCGACGCCGGCTGCTTCGGCGGGAGCAGGCAGGGCATCAAGTTCCGCACCGGCTTCCGGAGCGGCGAAACCGGGGACCGGCGCCGGGGCGGGCGCTACCGTCGCTCCAGCTTCAAGCGGCAATTCCATGGGCCCGCTTAATGGCGCTGACCGGACTTCCGTAACCAGCCAGCTGTCCCGCGATCGCCAAGGCAGCCAGCAAAAACAGCTGACCAACATCAGTTCGCTCTACGATCTTGTGAACAGCTCGGTTTCGGTGCCATCCGGCGGCGGCAATGCCGCGCCGATGGGGGGCGGGGCGCCTCAGCCGACTTCCACGATCAAATATCCCAGTCCGCTCAACGACGCGTCTCAACAGGAATCGCTATTGCCCTTGCTGCTTGACTCCGTGACCACGACTAAAGCCACCGACCTGCCTGGCCGAATCAACGTTAACACGGCTCCTCAGGTGGTGTTGGCAAGCCTCCAGGCCATTGCCCCGACGCTGACCGACAATGACATTCAGGCCATCATGAGCCAACGCCCCACGCCGTCGAGTTCCAACGCCTCGGATCCGATTTTTCAGACCCCGGCATGGCTGGTTACGCGCGCCAACCTGAAGCCGGCCGTCATGAAGTCGCTCGAAAAATACATCACGGCGCGCACGCAGGTTTACCGCGTGCAGTCAGTCGGCTATTTTGATAAGGACGGACCCAGCGCTCGCATTGAAGCAATCATCGATACCAACAAAGGCCGCCCCCGCATTCTTATGTGGCGAGATTTAACGGAACTTGGCAAAGGATATGATTTGCAGAATGGTCAGTAGTTGGTTGTTTGTTGTCCGTTGCAAAGATAACAACTGTGCCAACTAGACTCAACTGAACATTCCTTGACAACTGACAACTGACAACTGACAACTGACAACTGACAACTGACAACTGACAACTGACAACTGACAACTGACAACTGACAACTGACAACTGAGGAGTTTCTCCCTTGGCTCGCTTTCTAGCTCTCGATTGGGATCAAAAGTATGTCCGGGTCGTTGAGGCGACCGTCGGCGGCGGATCGGTTCGCATTCAGCGGGCGGCGGTGTGGCCGGTTGAACAGGCGCCGGCGGCTTCGGTGGCGGAGGAGCAAGGCCGCTGGCTAAAGGAGCGCCTGAAGGAAGCGGGCATTGCGGCCGCCCCACTCATTGTTGCCTTGGGTCGCGACCGGGTTATCCTCAAGGATATTCGCTATCCTGAAGTGGCGGAGACGGAGGAGCCCGCGGTCATACGCTTTCAAGCCGCCCGCGAACTTACCGACGCTCCCGAGGAATTGATCATCGACTATTGCCCCATGGGCGACGCCGGCGGCAATGGGCAAAAGCGAGCGCTGGTGGTTATCGGCCGGCGCGACTTGATCGGGGCCTATCACACGATTGCCAAGACGGCAGGGCTTAAGCTGACCGCCATCACGCCCCGGTCTTTCGGCCTGGTGGCCTGTTTGAATCGCCTGGCCGGTACTTCCGTGCTGACGCCGGCCTATGCGGCAGGCGACGCGGCGGCGGTGGTTTCTCTGTCGGAAACCTGGGCGGAATTTTGCATCATTCAACAGGAGAAGCTGGTTTACTCGCGCTTTCTGCCGGCTTCCGATACGCTGGCGGGAGAGATTCGCCGTAATCTGCTCGTCTATGCGGGTCAGGCGCCGCAGCATCCGCTCCGCTCCGTCTACGTGGCGGGCGACCAAGCCGAGTTGATGGCGCAATTGCAGACAACGCCGTCAATCGCATTCCATCGCCTCGATCCCTTTGGCGGCGAGGAAAGACCCGGGTTGCCGAATCAAGGCAGGGGAGCGTTTGCCGGTGTCATCGGGCTATTGCACGCCCAGGCCGGAAAGGCCGCTCTGTCCGTCAACTTGATTCAGCCGCACCAATACCAAAGCTCGAAGGCAACGCCCAAGCGCCGACTGGCGTTCGCGGGGGCGCTGGCGGCAGCTCTTTTTCTGAGTGGCATCGGTATCTGTTCCATGATCCTGAGCCGCGCCAATGCGGAAGTCGAGGAACAAGCGGATGCCAATGCGGAACTCGATAGCCAGCTGACTCGTCTTGATGGGGACGAAAAGAGAATCAAAGAGCTAGCCGAATGGGAAAACGGCAACATCGTGTGGGTGGACGAACTTGTCGAGGTTACCAATCGCTTCGGCGACACCAAGACAACTCAAGTCACTCATCTCAATGCCGATCATTTTGATAACAAGAATGCCAAGGCGAAGTTCCCCGCCAAACTGGTTATTAAAGGCTTGACGAAGGACGGCAATCGAGCCATTGACGATTTGATGGCGCGCCTGGTTGGAAACGGTCGCTACCACGTGGAAAGCAAAACGTTCGTACCCAACGACGGGCCGGACAAGGTTGAATTCCCTCAGCAGTTTACCTTCCCGGAAATCGATGTGGAAAAGACCAGTGAAAAGAAAGCCGTTCCTAGCAAAACCAGTGCTTCATCGGACACGAAAATAAATCGCAACTAGGGTCCGCCGAAACGGAACATTCGACATCGACAAGAAAGATTTAAATGACTTCCCGCGAACGAACAATGGCTATCGCCCTGGGCGCCCTGGTTGTAGTGGGCGGCGGGGCCTTTGCATTCGACAAGTTCTTTTTGAGCCCTTTGCGTGAACTGCATGCGAAACGCGACCAGCTCGAGGACAAGGCTTATGAGAAGAGCACGAAACGGCAGCAAATCCTGGCCGACTTGCCGCGCCTAGAACGCTGGAAACAGCTTAGCCTCCCTTCCGACGTGGAATTAGCTCGGCGTGAATATCAGAGTTTCCTGGAAAAGCTGACACGCGATAGCAACATTCCCGGCCCTAATGTAACGGTGACGGCTCGGGCAAGCGAACGCCCCACGGAGATCAAGATCGGGCTTGGACAAACTGCCAAGATTATTCCTGTGTACACGCGGCTGAGCTTCAACGTCCATGTAAAAAGCAGCTACGCCAGTCTGGTAAAGCTGCTCGAAGGATTTTACAAAACCAGCCTGCTTCATCAGATAAAAAGTCTTTCCATCCAGCGCGCGGCTAACACCGCAAACCAAAAGACGACAGATCTGGAAACTACCATGACGGTCGAGGCGCTAGTCGTGGCAGGCGCGGGTAATCGGGCGTATTTACTGCCCAACATGGACCGCCGTCTGCTAATCCTCGAGGCCGTCGCGGGCATGAAGCATGCTCCTCAGGGATTGGCCCTAGCGGGTTGGGCTGTGACGCCGACCGGTCCCCTTGGCCCTGGCCTCCTGGCTCACGCGGAACGTGATTACAGAGCGCTGGCATCCAAAGACATCTTTCATGGCCCCGAAGCCGTCGTAGAACAATTTGGCAAGCCCGAATGGATTGCCCCCCGTTCTACCATGTTGACGGATATTACTCGCAGCGACCGCCATACAGAAGGCTCACTCTTTGACCTCGCGAACAATCGCAAGTACCGCCTGCGCGCCTCGGCGGGATTTGATAGCTTTCCGTTTGTCAAAGACGGCCAGGGCAAGACGGTCGTACGAGGGTCAGTTATGCGCATCGATATGGACAATCGAGATATCATTTTGCGTGTGGCCGTGTCCAGTTCCGAACCCTCGCCGGGCGACGAAAGCGATAGCATCTTCCGCCTTTCCGAAAAAGATCGAGAGAACCTGATCCGGAGCCGCGCCTTGCAGCCCGATGAAGCCGACCCAGTTTTTCGATTGAGTGAAAAGTACTGGCAAACCCTGGTTAAGAGCCAAGTGATTAGGCTTGACGAAGAAGGGGACGGCTTCGCTTTCGAGACGGCCGCCGTGCCGGTTCTAAGCGAGGAGGACCGGGTCGAGGTGCTTCGGGGAAAAGTTCTCCGCAAGGAGGATCAGCGCGTTTACATAACACTGAAAGAGAAATACTGCGCTCTTCATGTGGGCCAGACGATGGAAGAATCCTTGTATAAGCCGCTGCCCCAAAGCCAGGTCAAGGAAATCAAGTCAGCCAGGGCGGCTCCTTGAACAGACCGATTTCCTGTCGGCAGGATGCCCCCCGGATTACACTCATTAATGCAAAATGGGAATCCTGGGGTTTCTTTCATTACGCCGGGCAAGGTTTGCCGACTAATCCGTAGGTAGGGGTACTATCGGTGGCATTATTGCAGACACGGTTCAGGGCAAGACGTTAAGATAGACAATTGAAGCTGATCAACACGGTCCGGAGAAACAGGAGTGCTTTCTCACCTGGACAATCGGCAGGGTCCAAAACATGCGAGCAAATTCATTCCGAGGTTCCCTGTGGGCGGCCGTTATGGCCATGCTTTCCATTTCCCTGTCTTCAGCGCTTGCGCTGCAACCTCCTGGAAGGGGAAAGGGCGGCAGCCCCGACGACCCGCCTCCGCCGCCAGTGAAGAAGACGGAGCCGACCGCCAAACCGGCGGATAAGCCGGCCGAGAAGGCGCCTGAGACGTATGAGTTCGTAATGCGCGATAAGCCTTGGGGCGCCGTGTTCGAATGGCTGACCGACAATACCGGAATTCCGGTCGTGTCCAACTATAAACCCAAAGGCACTTTCAACTTCATTGGGCCAAAAGGCAAGAAATATACGCTTCCGGAAATCATCGATCATATCAACGATGCTTTGTTGAGCCAGCCTCCCAGCAATAGATACATTTTGATCCGGAGAGACACCAACTTCACGCTGATACCGGCTGAGGAAAAGGTTCCCATCGAGCTATTGCCCGAAATTGACATAAAAGACCTCGACAAGCATGGCAATACGGAAATGGGCACGATAGTCCTGGCCTTAAAATCCTTGGTCGCCGAGGACGTTGCCCCCGAGGTTAAACAGTTAAAAGGGACATTCGGAGAGGTCACGGCGTTCAAAGGTTCGAATAAGCTTGTCTTGACTGACACGGTTAAGAATCTAAAGCGTCTCATTAAGACGCTCACGGAAATGGACGACAGCGAAAAGCAAGCGGATAGCTATTCACATAAATGCGAATTCATCAAAGCGCGTGATGCCGAAAGAGTGCTGAAAGAACTGCTGGGTGATCCGGAAAAGCTCCTGCGGGCTCAGCAGCCGCAGCAACAGTTTGGATTTGGCGGCGGCAACGGATTCGGCGGCGGCGGTTTCCCTGGACAACCGCCTCGTGGCGGCGGTCCTCAACCGGCCGCGGCGCCCGCCCAGAAAGTCCGCATGCACTACATCACGTGTGATGAGCGGACAAACACCGTGCTCGTCACCGGTCCAGCGGACAAAATCGCACAAGCCCGAGACATCATGAAGAAGATTGATGTCGAGCAAAAAGGGCAGTCCCCAATCATCCCCGGTTCGCCGCAACTCAAGAAGTATAATCTTGATACCGGCAATGCCGAAGCCGTCGCGAAGACCTTGAAAGAGATCTACAAGGAATCCGCCACTCTGCGTATTTCGGCGGCCGGCAATAACACCATTCTTGTTTACGCGGTTCCTGATGACCAGATTGACATTGCCCAACACATTTTCGGAACTGCCAAAGGCAATAAGACTGAAACGATCTCACTCGGCACGCTTGACTCCGCTAAAATAGCCGCCACCCTGAAGGGTATTTATCCCGACAGCAAATCCGGTGGGCCGTTTATTGAAGAGGACAGCAGTCGCAATATCATCGTCGTCAACGGCACCGAGGAACAAATCATTGAAATCAAGAGGACCATCAAGGCCCTAGGAGAAGTCGATCTGGGCGGCGGCGGTGTGCGAGTGCTCACCCTCGATCAAGGAGGCGATGCCGCATCGCTGGCGGAAGCCTTGCAACAGATGATGCCCCAGCTGCGCAAGAACCCCGTCAAAGTCAACACACCCGGCAGCGACACTGAAAAGAAGCCGGAGGAGTCGCCCAAGAAGGATCAGAAAGATCAAAAGGACCAGAAAGACCGCAAAGACGTAAACCGTTGGGACTCCAAGGATAGTTTGCGCCAACGCCTCAAATCGCGAGAACTCTCATCCACGCAGCTAGTCGCCCTGGATCAGGCCGACCCGCAAGACAATAACAAAGCCGGCAAACAGCCGTCGCCCATTACGCTGACGCCCCTGGGCAACAAACTGGTCATCAGCAGCGATGACCCAGAGGCTATGGCCCTAGTCCTCGAGATGGCTCGCTTGTTGACCCAACCGCAGAAAGGCTCCGGCCGTTATGAGATTATCAAACTGAAGAACGCCAGCGCCACGGATGCGGCCAAGGTCTTGGACGAAGCGTTTAACGGGCCCAAGCAAACTAGCCCGCAACAAGCGTTTGGGCCCTTTGGCGGCCGGAATTTCTTCAACCAGTTTGGCGCCCAAGGCGCAACGCCGCCTGCCAATCCCAGCGCCGACAAGATTCGCGTGGTCGCCGACCCCGGCAGCAACTCGCTGCTCATTCGGGCCAGCCCCCTCGACATGGTGGCCGTTCGCCGACTTATTGAGAAAGCCATCGACAGCGGCGCGACCGACTCCAAAGCCGTTTTGAAGATCTGGACGATCGGCCCGCTGCAATACGCCAACGCAACGGACATCGCGACGACCATCAAGGATGTTTATCGCGAAAACATTAACTCGGAGGCAACGAACACCCAGCCGGGCGGGTTCCGGGGTTTCCGTTTCGGTCCAGCCCTAAACCTCAATCCGGACGGCTCTCCCAAAACCATTTCCCTGTCTGTCGGCGTGGATGATCGAACCAACAGTCTGGTCATTAACTGTTCCGAGGCCATGCACGACGATATCGTCAAGCTGGTCAAGCAAATGGAGCAGGCGGCCAAGGACACCACCAAAACCGTCAGGCTGGTCAAGGTCAAGGGCGTCGATCCAACTGTTCTGCAGCAGGCGCTCGATGCTATCCAGGGCAAAACCAACAACAATAATAACAACACGGGTCAATTTAACGGCTTCGGAGGGAATGGCCGCGGTGGGTTCGGCGGCGGTGGGTTCGGAGGAGGCGGGCCCGGTATGCGCGGAGGTGGAGGAGGCGGGTTTAACGGTGGGGGGCGGGGCCGAGGCAACAATCGGCAGCCCGACCGAGGGCCGGATTTTTTCGCACAGGCGGTCATGGATGACCCTCAGGCCTCGGTCCTTTACGATCCTCAACAACCCTCTTCTTTAGCCGGCTCTGCCGGAGATAACCGGTCTACGAACAGCGAACCACGAACAACAAACACTTTTGAAGAAGAGGAACAGCAACCGCCGCCGGCTTCCGGCCCGGGTGTGCCGCTTCCCCGGCGGCCCTTCACCTCCGATGCCTTGCCGGAACTCGGGGCCATCGTGATCAGCGCGGACAGCCCCGCGGACGCGAAGCTTATCGAGGATTTGATCAAGCTGATCATTGAAAACGCCAAAGAAGCAGAAATCGAGATCAAAATCGTTCCGCTTCAATATGCCGACGCCACCGTCGTCGTGACGACTCTCAATCAGCTCTTTCAGCGCGTCAACGCCGGGGCTTCCGGCAACACGGCCAGGCAAGTTCCCAGCACCACCTCGACGCAGACGCCCTTCGGCCCCCTGACGCAGAGTCAGACACAGGCCTCCTCGGTCGTCTTGATCCCGCTGGCACGACAGAACGCGATTCTTTTGGCCGTGCCCCGATCCCGAGTCGAGGACATTGAAAAGGAGATCAAGCGGCTCGATGTGCCAAGTGCCAAGGTAGGTGAAGCCACGCGGTTCCGTCTCGAGAAAGCTTCTGCCTCGCGTGTGGCCACTCTGATTAATAACTTCTACTCGCAGCGCTATCCGGGAGAAACGGCCACAGGGCACCAAATCCGCGTCACCTTCGATGACCCCACCAATACGGTGTTTGTGCAGGCGGCGCCGGCCGATCTCAAAGAGATCAGCGACCTCATCACGCATATCGACACGATGCTCCCCAACCCCGTCAATGAGTTGCGGATCGTACCGTTGCGCAACGCCTTGGCGGACGAGCTTTCCCAGATCATTCTCAAGGCAATCTCGGACAACGTCGTCGCTCCTAGCACGACACCGACTACACCGGGCGGCGGAGCATTAGGCGCCGGCGGAGGCGCTTTGGGCGCTGGTGGAGGCGCGTTTGGCGCCGGTGGTGGTGCATTCGGTGCTGGCGGTGGCGCTTTTGGCGCCGGTGGGGCTTTAGGCGCCGGCGGCGCCTTCGGGGCTGGTGGAGCGGCCGGAGGAGCTTTGGGCCAGGCTGGAGGAGCGCTCGGCGCTGCTCGCACCACAGCGGCCGGCGCGGCCACGAGGGCTTCCACCCTGCGTTTTGTCAGCACGCAAAGAGGTGTTCCGCCGGTTCAATCCGGCTACCTGGAGGATATTCATCTCACTCCGGATGTGCGAACCAATACGATCATCATCAGTGCTCCCCCCAAGAGTATGGATTTGCTCCTGACGCTCATCCGCGAACTGGACGTGCCGCCCGCCGCCCGCGCGGAGATCAATATCTTCCAATTAAAGAAGGCCGATGCCACGGCTACCGCCACTCTCTTGCAACAACTCTTCCTGGGCACGGGCGGCGTCGGTACGGGCGGAGCCGGAGCAACGACTCCGCGCACGGGCGGCGGCGCCGGCGGCGGCGTCATCGGTGGTGGTGGCGGAGTAATTGGCGGTGGCGGCGGCGGAGCGTTTGGCGCCGGGGGTGGAGCGTTTGGCGCTGGCGGCGGCGTTATCGGCGGAGGCGGTCAAACGGCCGCGCCAGGCGGCGCCGGCGTCTCCGGCGGCGGCGCGCGGCCCTTGCAGCTGACGCTCGGCGGCACGACCATGGACGGTGCTCCGCTTATCGAACTGCGCCTTACCGTGGACGAGCGAACCAACAGCATCATCGTCGGCGGCAGTCGCATCGATCTCGATGTCATTGAGGCTCTCATTACGCGCCTCGAAGACAGCAGCGTCCAGGCCCGGCGGGACGAGGTGTACCACGTCCGCAATTCGTCGGCCGCGGACATTGCCAGCGCTTTGCAGACTTACCTCAATAACTCCATTACCGTGCTGCAATTGGGCCAGCAACTTACCCCGTTTCAGCAGATTCAGCGCCAGGTCGTTGTCGTGCCGGAGCCGGTGAGCAACAAACTGCTCATCAGCGCAACCGGTGATTACTTCGACAAGGTCATGAAGCTGATTCTACAATTGGATTCCGAACCGCCCCAGGTCATGATCCAGGTCCTGGTCGCGGAAGTGGACCTGAGCAATACCGAGGAATTCGGCATGGAAATTGGGTTGCAGAGCCCGGTCTTGTTCAATCGCAGCGTCATCCCGGCCAACAATTTCCTAGGAGCGGGCACGATTTCTTACGCCAATGTGGCTACTCAGACCGGCAACCTGGTTCCGCCGGGTGTGACTGTCAATAGCTCCATAAATCCGGTGGCCCTGCCTGGGTTCGATTTCAACAATGTAATTACTCCCCTCGGGAATAACCCGGTCGTGAATCCTGGGGTCGTCGGTTTCCAAGGAATAAATAGCCTGGGCGTGGGCCGGCAATCCACCATTACGCCGGGCGTCGGCGGCTTTGTGTTTTCGGCTTCCAGCAGCAGCTTCAATCTGCTCATTCGCGCCTTGAAAACTCAGGGCCGGATCGACATTATGAGCCGGCCCCAACTCATGACAACGGACAATCAGACCGCCTCGATTCTGATTGGCCAAAGCTTTCCGTATCCCACGGGCACGACGGTTACAACCGGCATCGCGACCACAAACGTTGCGTATCGCGACATCGGCGTGCTGCTAAATGTGACGCCGAGAATCAGTCCCGATGGCAAGGTTTATATGCGCGTCAATCCCGAAGTGTCCTCGATCGTGCCGACGACGATCAACTTGGGCAATGGCGTCCTTGCGACCGCGTTTAACGTGCAATCGGTCAATACGACGATCTCCGCCCAAGATGGCGAGACCGTGGCCATCGGCGGCATGATCAGCAAGAAAGATCAGAAGAATGAAAACAAGGTCCCGTGGTTCGGCGATCTGCCGTATGTCGGCTCCATGTTCCGCTTCCGAACGTCCACCAAAGCGAAAACAGAGGTGATCGTCATTCTGACGCCGCACATCGTCCGCAATCGCTTTGATGCCGACCGTGTCCTCGCCATGGAGTCGCGGCGCATGGACTGGGTGGTCGGCGACGCAATGAAGATTCACGGATCGTCGGGCATGGAGCCTATTCTCTCCAATCACGAACCCTTCGTCGCGCCGGGCCAACCGTTGCCTTACGTTCAGCCCCCGGGGATGGGAGCCCAATCCAAAAGGCTCTCCAATCCCCCGTCCACGCAAATAAACTCCGGATCCGGCCTTCAGCCGGCCAGTGCGAAGACCGTGATTCATTCGTCGTTGGAAAGCCAAGCGCCGGCGACGGTGATCAACCAAATAGCAGCCCCTCCTCAGGAACTGGATAATTCGAATCCGGATTCCGCCGGCTCGGATGCCGCTGCCTCGACCGATAAAGGAAAGGAGTCCCCGCGATGGAACATATTCCGCAATCGAAAATGACGCGCGCGTCCGGCGGTTCCGTGGCAATGGCCATGTTCCTGCTTACCGGATGCATGGGCGGGACAACCCGCGAGTTTTTCGCGGGCAAGCCGGAGACCCCCGCTTCGGGCGGGATCTGCGAAGTGGCGGCCATGTGGAAGAATGAGGTGATCTTCACGCCCGATCCCGCTAATGGAGGCCGAAAGACGCCGGGGATCGCCGGCCGGCTCTTCTTGTTCGACGAGAAGAAAGACTTTCCCAAGGCCGGCGAAGGCGCGGTCGTTGTCGATCTCTATGACATGACTCACGTCGATCCCAAGGGGAATACTCCTCCTCTTGAGGAATGGCGGATCGATAAGGATACGCTGCAAAGGCTCTACCGCCACGATACCATCGGCTGGGGCTATACCGTGTTCTTGCCGTGGAGCACGTACAATCCCGACCTCACCCATATCGAGTTGAAAGTTCGCTACGTCCCGGCCAAGGGAACCCCTCTCTACGCGGAGAGCGAGCCGATGACTCTCAATCGAGACATGAATCTCGCGATCAATGAGTCCACCAAGGGCCCGGAGACGCCGTCTGCCTCGATGGCTAGCAATCCAGGCCAGGGGGCACAGGCCCAAGGAAATTGGAATCAAGGACCTTCCATTCAACGAACCGGGCTTCAAGGAAATCAAATTCTAGGGAATGCCTCACAAGGAAACGGACCGTAACTGACCGGATAGAATGGTTGTCCACCAAGGCCCACCCGTTAACGCAGGTGGGCCTTGTTTTTCCGTTGGCTTCTTGCGTTTGGGCTCGTGGTTCATAGCTAAAACGATAGGTTGCTTGCAGATCGTCAGCCACATTGAGACATCTTGTTGATCAAAACGATTATCTTTGACTTCGGAAACGTGGTTGGCTTCTTCGACCATTGGCAAGCGTGCGGAGTGCTGACCGGTTTTGGCTCGTGCACCGCGGAGGACATTTACGGCTTCTGCTTCAATAACGAACTGGAAGTCGACCTGGAAGCCGGCCGCATAAAGCCGGAGGACTTCCTGGAGCTGCTTCGCCGGCAATTCGGTCTGAAGGCAGCCGATGACGAGCTCGCGCATGCGTTCGGCGATATTTTTCGGCCCAATGAGGATGTCATTGCCCTGCTGCCGCGCTTGAAGCCGAGCTATCGCCTCCTGTTGGGCAGTAATACTTCCATTCTGCACTCGCGGCATTTCAAGCAGCAATTTGCCGAAGCGCTCGGCTATTTTGATGCGCTCGTATTATCCCATGAAATCGGCGCTCGCAAGCCACAGCCCGGTTTCTACGAGCATTGCCTGACGTTGAGCCAATGCCCGCCAAACCAGTGCGTGTTCATCGATGATATGCCGGCCAATGTCGCCGGCGCCCAGGCCTGCGGCTTGCAGGGCATTGTCTACCAGGGCATCGAGGATTTGACGGCCAAGCTGGCCGGCCTTGGAATTGATGTCGCGCATCCTTCTCGCTTAAGTGTTACTAAAATCCCAGTTAGCCACAAAAAACACAAAAAGGCGCAAAAAGAATAAAAGCCGTTTGACGAACGCTTCTGGCTCTTTCTTTTTGTGGGTTTTTGTGTTTTTCGTGGCGATCCTAACCGCATTAAATGACTGCAACAATCTCGCCGTCGTTGATCGGCAGTAACGGAGGAAGTGATGAGTAAGTTACAAGACCAAGACCCTGAAATCTGGCTGGCTATTGTCAATGAGCGCCGGCGGCAGCAATTGGGTCTGGAAATGATTGCCTCCGAAAACTACGCCAGTGCCGCCGTCATGGCGGCTCAAGGTTCGGTGCTTACCAACAAATACGCCGAAGGGTATCCGGGCAAGCGATACTACGGGGGTTGCGAGTTCGTCGATGTCGCCGAGAAGTTGGCGATTGATCGTCTTCTGCAAATCTTCCAGGCGGAGCGGGCCAACGTGCAGCCGCATTCCGGCGCTCAGGCCAACACGGCTGTTTACCTGGCCTGCCTCGAACCGAAGGACACGATTCTCGCCATGGACCTGGCGCACGGGGGCCACCTGACGCACGGCATGCGCCTCAACATCTCCGGCAAGCTCTATACGATCGTCGGCTATGGCGTGAAGAAGGAAACGGAACGCATCGACTTCGACCAGGTGGCCAAACTCGCGCGCGAACACAAACCGAAGCTGATAATTGCCGGCGCCAGCGCCTATGCACGGGAGATCGATTTCGCCTCGTTCGCCGAGATCGCCAAGGAAGTTGGCGCGTTATTCATGGTCGACATGGCCCACATTGCCGGCCTGATCGCTGCCGACCAGCACACCAGCCCGGTGCCGTTCGCCGACTTCGTGACCTCGACCACGCACAAAACCCTGCGTGGCCCGCGCGGAGGCTTCATCCTCTGCAAGAAAGAGTGGGGCCAGAAGATCAACTCCGCGGTGTTTCCGGGCATCCAGGGCGGCCCGCTCATGCACGTCATCGCCGCCAAGGCCGTGTCGTTTGGCGAAGTTCTGCAGCCAAGCTTCAAGGCTTACGCGGCCCAGGTTGTCGCAAACGCCAAGACACTGGCCGCCGAACTGCAACGGCATGGCCTTCGCATCGTCTCGGGCGGCACGGACAATCACTTGCTCCTGGTGGACGTCGCCTCGCGCGGCGTGACCGGCAAGGTTGCCGAGGCGGCTTTGGACACGGCCGGCATCACGGTCAACAAGAATATGATTCCCTTCGATACGCGCCAGCCGCTTGATCCTTCAGGCATCCGCGTCGGCACACCCGCGCTGACGACGCGCGGCATGCGCGAGCCCGAAATGAAGACGATCGCCGGCTGGATGGGCGAGGTGCTTTCCCTGCCCGACAACATGCCGCTGCAAACTCGAATTCGCGGTCAGGTTCGGGAAATCTGTGAACGGTTTCCCGCGCCAACCACGCCGGACTAGCGTCTAACGCATTAACGCGGCGAAAGCCGAATGCGTCACTTTTTGGACTCCGAACTGGAATCTGCACTGCCTGGCGGAATGCGAAGGTCCCAGAGCAGCACTCTGCCATAGCCGCCCGTGGCCAGCGTTTTGCCATCATGGCTGAAGCAGGCGGACGTCGGGAAGCATTGCGGTGAAATAAGGGTCTCGCGAATCTCGCCAGTGGCGACGTCAATCAAATGAATCAGGGGCTGAGGGAGATCCTCCGGCGATGCGTCTCGTTTAAACCGATCGTCAGGAAAGACCTGCGATGCTACCGCGATCCATTTGCCGTCCGGGCTGAAAACGGGTTGGTGCACCATGGCTTTCTCAGCGAAGATTACCGTTTTCCTTAGCTTTCTTTCGGGAAGGTCGAATAAGAAGAGCTTTCCCCTCTCGCCCCGAGTAATGGTGGCAACGAGAGTCCGGCTATCCGGGGAGAATGCCATTCTAAGAAACAGATCATTATTCTCAGCTTTGAAGGAGGCGACTGCCTGACCGGAGTCGATGTCCCAAAGCCGGAGCCAGTTGCCTTTGGGTGACCTCACTTGGCCGACCAGCAACTTGCCGTCCGGCGACAAGGCAATGAAACCCAGATTCGCTTTTTCTTCAGCGACTGCGAACGTGGCCTTTTCCTTGGCCGATTTTACATCAAAGAGCTTGATAAAAGTGGTTCGACCCTTCTCGTCCTTGGCTGGAGATGTGAAGATTTTGCCGTTGGGTGAATAAACCGACCAATACTCGAGGTTTTCGGGCAGAGGCCGAGATTTGGTGGTTTTCACATCCCATATGCTGGCGGCATGCATTTGCGGACCTTCCGATTCATTCGCAAGTTTTTCGAAGCAGAGAAAAGTGCGACCGTCTGGGGATAGCACGATGGGTCCCATGCCGCGCGGCGGCGAATGGCGATAGGCTTCACGCAGCTGACCCGTCTCCAGGTCCCAGGACCGGACGTCGCCATCATATTCCCAGCGTGTCAACTTCTTGCCATCCTTTTCAATAGCGCTGGCTTTTCGATTTTCCCGAGGGACAAATACTGCTTTCCAATCGGGCGTGAGACAGAAATAATCCGAACTGGGTCGGTAGCCGTACCCGGTTTCGATTTTGGTCAGTTGCCTGCCGGTTTCGGAGTCCCAGACCTGGATAATGCCGCCGGGGTAGTCGCCTGCGATGATGCATTTGCCGTCGGAGGAATAGCGCAGTCCGACGAGGGCGCTCACTCGATTTGGGTGGATCAGTTCCTTTTTCAGCCGGGGGGAAACGGCTTCCAGCTTCACCGGGGCTTGGGGTGCGATCACTTCGATCTGATGGTGCGACGAAGCGACTTTCCCTTCCTTCCACATATCGAAGGAGATCGCGACCTGTGCTTTGCCGACGCCGGACTTTGCTGGGACCCGTACCGGGCCGTGCAGGTTGTACGTTCAGCAGCGTTCTTTCAGTTCGTACAGTTCCTTGATGGGCGTGTCACCGGGCCGGGAAGCAGGATAGGTGAGCTCAACCTTGGGATGAACATTCTCGGGAATTAGCATTTCGTATCGAGAGTATGTGGTCGTGCCGGCTCCAAGCCCGGCAGTGCCCAAGCCGAGGACAAGGTCGGTCTGGCGGTCAATAGTCAGATGGGGCCGATCAAAGAGCGTGATTTGGAAGGGACCGCCGAAATGAATGATCGGGGCGTCCTCAGGCCGATCGGCAAACTTGAGAATGCCGTTCACATCGCGTATGCAGACGCCCTGTTCGACTCGTCCGCCAAGGCCTTTTCCTTGCCGGCCCGGCATCTCGATGTCCATGCCGAGCATATAGCCCCGGGCTTTCGGGTCTTTTGCCAAATAGACTTTCGCATCCTCATCACGGTCGGCGAGGTAATCCAGCTTGATAATACTGAGGTGCAGGTTTTTGTGGAGCAAAGGCCCAACGTTGATGTCCCCGGCTTCAAAGGTAAAGACGCCCTCCTCAGCATTGGTGTAATCGCCCTTTTTGGCCGTGACCTTATTACCCGCTTCCGTCAAATCGCCGTTGGCGTTGCGATCCACGTACAGAGTGTCGCCGTCCTGGACGAGCCAAACGCGCGTTTTCGCCTCAGGACCGAAGACCAGCAAGCAATATTTAGCCTTGGATTTGTAAACCGGCTCCTTGGCGATTTTCCGTTCAATCTTGGCCAGATCGACGGCGGCCAGCGGAACCGTGAGACAACCGATGCAAGCTAACGCAATCGCAATTCGTAAGGTGTTCATTAACCGACCTCACCAAAGAGAGAGCTTCCCTGTTCCGTGGGGCAAGTTTGCAACCTGCCTTGAGGAAGAGGCAGGTTGCAAACCTGCCCGCCCCGAGTATACCGAGCAAAGGGAGCCGTTCCCTAGCGCCGTTGCCGCCAGGTGGACCCTACTGATTCGCTCATTTCCTGGCGCCGATGGTGGGATTTCATTTCTTGTCCCGTACATCAAAACAGTACAGCCGATCCCCTTCCCGCAAATACAGGCGACCACCCGCAACCACGGGATGGGCCCACGCGGCGCCATCCGTCTTGACCTTGAATGAACCGGTTTCCTTGTAGCCATCCGGGGATGCCTCCACCAAAGCCACCACGCCGTTATCGTAATGAAAGTAGAGCCGGTCATCCGCGTAAGTGACTGACGCCGAGCCGCGGCCCTTACCGTCCGCGTGCTTACGCTTCCATAGGACCTTTCCGGTCTTCACCTCGGCGCAAAATGGGGCGCCCTGATCATCGGTGTCACCGTATGCGTAGCGGCCCACGACCAGCACGCCGCCATGCTTATTGGTCAGGTCGCCCTTGAAATAGACTTCTTCAGCGCTCACGTCCTTGCCGTCGGCCGTGAGCTTCAGGAGTGCACCACCTTTCCCGTAACCCGCCGTTGCCAAGACTTGATCGTTGAGAATTATGGGCGTTGGGATATTGGCCGTGTTAGGGCCGAGCTTTTCGTACTTCCACAAAAGCTTGCCTTCAGTCGAAACCCCAACAAGACCGCCGTTTAGCAACTGGACATACTGCTTGACCTTCCCTACCACGGAGATCACGACCGACGAGTAGCCGGCCTGCGTATGCTCGAGGGGAAGGGCGCACTTCCAGATGGTTTTACCCGTTTTTTTGTCCAGGGCGACCATAGTGGCATCTTTGCCACCGGGAGTAACAATGACCTTGTCGCCATCAACCAGCGGCGACTCACAGTAGTGCCAGCCGCCGTAGGAGCCGCCGAAGTCCTTGAGAAGATTGCGGCGCCAGACGCTGGCTCCGTCTTTAGCTTCGATACAGACGAGATCGCCCTCCTGGCCCAGAGCGAAGACGCGGTTCCCATCCACGGTCGGCGTGCAGCCCAGGTTGCCGCCGGCCGGCCCAAGCTCGGCCGACCAGACGAGCTTGCCGCCGTCACGTTCTAGGGCGATGACCTTCGACGTCTTTTCTTTATTACCCAGGGTGTAAACACGGTCGCCGACGACGCTGACGCTGGAGTACCCATCGCCCAGATCCTTGGCCTCCCAAGCTAGGGGCGGACCATCCGTGGGCCACGACTTGAGAAGACCGGTCTCCTTGGACACGTCGTCCCGGTTTGGACCACGAAATTGCGGCCAATCGGCGCCGTACAATGACGAAGCACAAGCGATCAAGACGAGCGCGGCCAAAAGGGAACGTCGTGTCATGACTTAAAGCTCCTTGAGAAAAATGGACCCTTGGCGGGGTAGTGAAGGCCGGCCGATTCAATGCTACCTTATTGGCTGGATCCGATCACGACATTCCATGTCGATCATTTGTCGCTAGCCCTCCATGCGATCCACCAGACTATTGGGCACTTGGGCGAACTACTTTAAGCTTCCTCGCCCTGTTCAGCGACGGCGTCACTGAAATCATGAGTGGGTGGGATTATTAAAATGTCTTTGGGACCGAACGACGTGTTGGGAATGGTAGCCGGTTCGCAATTACTTCCTTTAGTACGCGTCAAATACACGCCCAACTTTGGCAGCATCTTTCGTGGGCCAGGCCTCCAATCCTGACCCACTATCGAGGTCGGTTTCCCAGTCGTAGATGGTGCCGATATCTGTCTCAACTTACTTGCCCTCTGGCTAATACCGCTTTAGCAGGATTTGGACTGCTAGGTATTTCCTTGGCTTGCTGTTAACCTATTAAGCGCTTTCTCAATTCGCGCACTTTTTGGCTGGAGGGTTGTTTATGAGTGGAAGACATGGCATCCCGTTACGCGGGTTGATGTCCACCAAGTCATCACCCCTCTTTGACGGTTTCTTTGGACGGATGTTTCGGACATTGCACCCGGCCAAATTCGGGAACACAGACAAAGAAAATGAAGCCAACCTTACCCTTCTAGGGACGGCCATGGTCGCCGGTTTCGACCCACCCAAGGACGGCAAGGATGATGAAGAAAGCGGTATCCCCGCGCTCTATACCTACCTGGGCCAATTTATCGATCACGACATTACTTTCGATCCAACCAGCAGCTTGCAAAAACAAAATGATCCCGATGCCTTGGTCGACTTTCGCACACCGGCATTTGATTTGGACAATGTTTATGGACGGGGGCCGGACGACCAACCCTATATGTACGACGGCGGGAATGCTTTTTTGTTAGGCGATGCCATCAGCGGCGGCAATGCCCCAGCCAAGGACTTGCCCCGCAACAACGCCAATCCCCGCCGAGCCTTGATTGGGGATCCGCGCAACGATGAAAACACTATCATTTCGCAACTTCAGGGCCTCTTCCTGCGCTTTCACAATCGCACCCTGGCGGACAATCCGCATGCGACCTTTTCGGAGGTGCAAAAGCTCGTCCGCTTCCATTATCAATTTGTCGTGCTAAACGATTTCTTGCCTCGCATCGTTCATTCCACCGTTTTGGCGGAGTTGAAATCCGCGAGCAAATATGATCGCACCAAGCTGAAGTTCTATCACTTCCACAACAATCCGTTCATGCCAGTGGAGTTCTCGGCAGCGGCCTATCGGCTCGGGCACTCGATGGTTCGACCGGCCTATCGGCTCAACGACAATGACGCCACGCTGTTGCCCATTTTCCCGGTTCCGGCTCAAGGCCTAAACGAAGGGCTCACCGGATTCCGGGCCATGAACCCGGTCTGGGGCATTGATTGGGGCCGCTTCATCGACATCGATATTCGTGACTATGACGTACCGGGACCTGTGAAAAAACGCCTGCAATTTGCCTACCGCATCGACACCTCGGCCGTCAACCCACTCGCCAACCTGCCAGCCTCGGTGGCCAACGACCCGCCTCCTTCCTTGCCCCAACGAAACCTCCTGCGGGGCTGGCGCCTAGGTCTGCCGTCTGGCCAGAGCGTCGCAAAGGCGATGCGCGTCAAACCTATGGCCGACGCGGAGATCCTCATCGGCAAATTTCTTGACAACCCCCCGGCTCCGCCCGATCCTGATGCTCTCAAACCGATCACTTCCACCTCCAATGTGTTTGCGAATAACTGCCCGCTTTGGACCTACATCCTCGCGGAAACCCGATCTTTCAAGGAAAAGGTCAAGATACCCGTAAAGGAAAACATTGTCATTGAGACTCCGAAGTTAGGTCCCGTGGGTGGCCGGATTGTAGCCGAAGTATTCTTGGGCCTGATGTTTGGCGACAGCAACTCACTCCTGAACCTGGATCCCGATTGGGTCCCCAGCCAAGGGCCACATTATGCCCTCAAAGACTTGATTAAGTACGCGTTGGGTCTTTAGCCGGGTTTGGAAATCACCCTCCAACCAGGAGAGTCCGGTAGGTCACATGAGACTCGCGCTGGGGCGGGGTCAGGAGACCCTCGCCGAGCGCGAGACTCGCGCTGGGGCCCGCGTTGGGGCAGGGTCTCCTGACCCCGCCCCGGAGCCTGACCGGAGGTCTCCTGTCTCGCGAAGGGACGGGAGACCTTCGGTCGTGGGTGCGGCGGGGTCAGGGGACCCTCGCCGAGCGCGGACTTTCGGTCGTGGATGCGGCGGGGTCAGGAGACCCTCGCCGAGCGCGAGGCGACTCCGACTACCCGAGTATACGAACGCAAGGGACCGTTCCCTATCTCCGTTGGCCGAGGTGGACCCTGTGGACCAGGTTCCGACCCTGTGGATCAGGCAACCACCCTCTGGACCGGCAAAACGGGTCCCCAGGATGGGGTTGGTCGGTAAGCGCAATCGGCGTCTTTGGATGTCAGAAAGCCCCATGCTTTTACAGCTGGACCCTCTGGATCACCACTTTGACCCTGAGGCTCAGGCTCCGACCCTCTGGATCAGCGCCAATTGAGCAACAGGGTCAGAGGGTCGGTTGTTAAGCCCCGGGGGTCACGAAACGGCTAGTTGCACTTTACACTTCCAATTGAGCAGTTTGGCCCAAGAGGTGCGCATACTGTTGCCGGACAGGCCCCACGTGTTCGCTAATCCACTCGTCAACTTGTTCTGGGGCACGACCGACATAGCCCTCCTGAGCGCGTAACATTGCCCAATCTAAATCTTTAAAGAATGGATCTACCTTCAGACGCTCCAGCAGATCATTCCGTTCGGCACCTTCTTTCAACTGGGCGGCAGCCGCATGGCTGTGCTGGCGAATTCTTTCATGCAGTGCCTGCCGGTCACCCCCGCGCGCAACAGCCTGCATCAAGATGTTTTCCGTGGCCATGAACGGGAGGGCTTTTTCCGCGTTACGCCGGATTACTTCGGGGTTGACTACCAAACCATTACTGATGTTCAGCAGGAGACGCAGGATGCCATCGCTCGCCAAGAAAGCCTGCGGCAGGACAAGCCGCCGATTGACGCTATCGTCCAGCGTGCGCTCCAGCCACTGAGTAGCCGCCGTCTGGGCGGCGCTGTTGGCCAAGGAGATAACATAGCGAGCCAGCCCACAAACTCGCTCGGCGCGCATCGGATTGCGCTTGTAAGGCATGGCTGAGGAACCGACCTGCTCCGTCTCGAATGGCTCTTCGATTTCTTGTTCATGGGCCAGAAGACGTAAGTCATTGCCCATCTTGTGAGCGGATTGAGACAAGCCCGATAACGTGTCGAGCACTTGGCTGTCCACTTTGCGGGAATAGGTTTGCCCCGTCACCGGATAGACGCCCTCAAAGCCCATTTTGCGGGCGACCAAGAGATCCAGTTGACGGACCTTTTCGTGATTGCCTTGAAATAGCGACAAGAAACTGGCCTGTGTGCCTGTCGTTCCCTTGGCGCCACGAAGAAGCAAGCTGTTGAGACGATGCTCGAATTCACGCAGATCCAGAATCAAATCATGCCCCCAGAGAGCGGCACGTTTGCCTACCGTGGTCATCTGGGCCGGCTGAAAGTGTGTGTAGCCCAGGGTCGGCAGCGAGCGCCAGCGCTCTGCAAAACGGGCCAGAGCATCGATTACGCCGACCAGGCGATCGCGTAAGAGCCCGAGCCCTTCGCACATCAGCAGCAAGTCGGTATTGTCGGTGACAAAACAGCTCGTCGCCCCCAAGTGAAGAATGTCTCGTGCTTGAGGGCAGACATCGCCCAAAGCATGGATATGAGCCATGACATCATGGCGCAGGCGGCGCTCGTAGTCAGCGGCCCGATTGAAATCGATATCGTCGAGGTGATTTCTCAGGGCTTCCAGTTGCGCCGTGGAAATCCTTGGTGTCTTGCCGTCCTCGGCGGTAAGACCGAGTTCATGCTGAGCCTCCGCGAGGGCCAGCCAAAGCCGTCGCCAGGTGCTGAACTTTCGCTGCGCGCTCCAAAGCGCCGCCATTTCTCGACTGGCATACCGCGTGGAAAGAAGGTTTTCCGACATAAAAGAGGAATCCTTGATTGGGATCGCCCATTCGCAACAAGGCCGTCACAGTTTGCGCAGGCCACATAACTGGGGCGATGTCTAGCCGTTTTATTCAGATTGGCCGTGGCTGACGCTGCTACGACGCCGATTTGACCAGTAGACCCGGCACAGATGGAATCTGCGTCGCCTTTCCCAGGCGCGTCCAGGAGGACCAACTATGTTACGTCGGCTGCTTGCGGCGACGGCGCTCATCGGCGCATTCGTCTTGATCGATGCGAAACCGGCCCAGGCCCAGCAAGGCATGGCCCAATATCCTTCGAATAATCGCTTTTACTACTATCCTTATTATTATTTCCCGCACAATTACTGGCCTACCATGAGCCCTAAATGGCCCGAAGGTCCCGGTCAACCGTATGTGCGTCCACCGGCTTACCAGAGTTACCCGGCCTTTATGGCGCCTAATTTCCGCTATGAATGGTACGAGCCGCAACGCTATCACCGCGGCGGGCATTTCTTCCTGGATCAATTCTAGTGGTGGACCGTAAAAATCATGACAGCGTAGGCGAGCCTCCGGGTTTATCCCGGAGGCTGAACCCGGCGGGCATAAAGCCCGCCGCTCACCTTGGAGATCTCTCAATTCCGGCTTAGGGCTTAGGTGTTTGTTGAATTGTCCAGGCCGCTTCGGATAACAACTGAATAACTTGTTCTACATCCGCGCTGGTAGTCCGCCAATTCGTGAAACACAATCTCTGCGCTACTCGCTGATTCAACCGGGTCGTCGCCAAAAAAGCTTGTCCGGTGGCGCGGACCTCTTCCGCAACTTTCTCGTTGAACTCGTTGATTCCGTCTTCAGATCCCCGTCCCTTTCCAACCAGGCGATCCGGTCGAAATCGGAAACAAACGACGCTCAATTGCGCAGGGGCCAGGATTTCGACGTTGGGCAATTGTCGTAGCAAGGCCTCGGATAGTTGGGCAAGTCGACAGCCGTGGCTTACCAAGGATCGAAACCAACCAAGTCCGAGAGACTTGACGGAAAGCCAAATCTTCAGGGCCCGAAAACGCCGAGTTAGGGCCAATCCCATATCAGCGTAGTTGCTCTCGTTGCCACCCGGCGCCACGTCCTGCATGTATTCAGGACGCAGCGAAAAAGTCTCGGCCAGCCGATGGCCTTCTTTCATGAGAAGACAGCCGGCGTCGTAGGTCTGGCCGAACCATTTATGCGGATCCAAGGTGATCGAATCGCATTCGGCGATACCGGCCAATTGTTCCTTGCCGCCTGGAATTAGAACGATGGGCCAACCGTAGGCTGCATCGGCATGCACCCAAAGCGACTCCGCGCGACAAATCGGCATGATTTCTTTTAGGGAATCGATGGCCCCCGTATTGGTCGAGCCCGCATTCACCACAAGTGCCCAAGGAATATGACCGCGAGTGCGATCTTCGTGGCAAGCTTGGACCAAGGAGCGCGGATTCAAGCGAAATTGCTCGTCGGTGGCCAGGGAGCGAATTTGATCCGGGCGCAGCCCCAGGATTTTGGCGCTTCGGTCTACCGACCAGTGCCTTTGGTCCGGCACATATAGAATCGCTTTGGCTCGGTCGTCATAATTCAGTCGCTCCCGGGCAACCACCAGTGCAGTCAGATTAGCCTCGGACCCGCCGCTGGTCAGCAGGCCGCTCGCTTCAGGCGGATAGCCGAGCCATTCCTTGAACCAATCGACAACGACCCTCTCAATCTGAGAAGGGCCGGCCGCCTCCTGCCAGACGCTGCCGAAGAAATTCGTTCCGGCGCAGAGCAATTCGCCCAGTATGGACAGGAACGTCGGCGCCGTGGGAATGAAGGCCAAGAAGCGCGGATGATCAATGCGCATCGCAAAAGGAGCGACCTTGTCCTGAAACTCTCCCAGCGCGGCGGAGAAGCCTTGACCGATTTCCGGCGCCGGCTCTCGGAGCAGCGACTCCATTGTTTGGACGGAAGCGGTTCTGCCGACAGGAAGTTCGGCTAAACTGTGGAACTGTTCCAGCAACCAGGTCAGGGTCTGTTCGCTGTATTGTTGAAGTGCGCTCACTTCCGGATGTGTCAGCGGTTTTGCGCACGCGCGACGAAGCTCGTTCAGAGTTGAATCGTCAATCTTGGTGAACCTGCCGTTGGTGTTCCGCAACGCGATCGGGAGCGATGTGCCAGCCGCAGTCGTCGCATGCGGCCGCCTGTTCGTAACACCCATCGCAATATAGAGGTCCGCCGTGGAAGAACTGTTCCAGCCGTTCCCGGTCCTCGCGGGAGAGCACGTCTCCTTCGGCAGAGCGGGGCAAAGCCAGCTCGTGGCCACAGCCGTCGCAGTTACGCAAATTGAGCTGCTCTAGCTGAGCCAAATAATGATCATGAACGCCGCGGGGCACAACGCCTTTACCGTTGCACAGCGGACAGGCCATGCCCAGTTGAGCGGCAATGGCGTTGCGGATGAAGGCACTTTTATTGGGTAGCTTGTTGAGCAATTCGGCAAGCTCCTGTTCGACCTTGAAGGCCACTACTTCGGTTTTGGGTTGCTTGTTGCTCATTGGAAGAGTTCTCGCGCCGGCGGGTCGATTGCACGTGTATTACTACTAGCTTAGACGCCTATCAGGTTGGCATCAAGAACAACCACGTGTCTCTGGTTTCGTTTCACGTGACCGTCACCACTAGTGAAACGATCTTTTTTGCCGGAAGCCCTTGTACCTGTTGCTCTTGAGAAAGGTCGCTTCCGCACCCCTTCACACACCCCCCCTCCCGCCGGTCGGAAACGAACTTTCCGGCCTACGCAGAAAACATATTAGGTGGCCGTCCACGACCAGGATGCGTTACAATCGATTTTGTGGAATGTGCTCGATTATGGAGCAGTCCCTGACTCCAGTTGAACGACTTCACCAGAAAGTGGTCATGAGTGGGATAGCGTCACTGAAAGTCTTTCGGCGATTTCAAAAGCACAATATGCCAATGGGCCCCACTTAGTGCCTCCTGATGGGCATGGTGTAGTTCGGTTGCTGTCGGAATTCAGGCAACGAGTGCTGCTCGATCGGGCAAGGCTATTTCGATTGCAATCATTTGCCCGCGATCTCTTCTTTCGGAGTGTTTTGTCATGTCTTTGGCCCCCTTCTCCAGCCTGCACTGGGTTCATCGTATTCTACTTAACCTGGCATTTTCGTTAGCCGTCGGCGGGCTTCTGTCCTCCATGGGACCGGTGCTGGCCGCTCAGAATGATGGACCGAAGTCTGAAGCAAAGAAAAAAGATGAGGTCGTCGATCCGAATGCGAAGAGGCCGAAGAAAGCCGTCACCGTTGATGAAGACGATGAGCCGGTCATCAAAGTACCTAACAAGCCGCAATCATCTGAATCCTCCGACCTGGCCGCGGCCCTGAAGGCGACCAAAAATCCGGTTCTGGAAGACCTTTATCGCGCGCTGGCCGTCCCACATGATGAGATTACGACCCTGGGCAAACAAAGGGTTGAGCAAGTTCAACCGTTAGCCGATTTTTTCCCGCCCGGCGATAAGATTAAGATCAGGAACGACCTTAAACTTACTCCGCTCGACCAGGACGGTAAACCTCTCAAGCCATATGGCATCACACCCACGGCGGTCGACAGCATTATTCCTTACGAGCGATTGGCCATAAACCGCGTTGATGAACTCCTGAATGGCAACTACGATCGCCGCGATGCCAAGGACAAGAAATACCTAAGCGCCGAACAAGTCCTTCAAGCGGCTTGCTTGGCCATGGAATCCGCGGCGCACAGTCATGATTACATGCGCGCCCATGACATTCGACGCGGCGCGAAGTGGGATCCGATTTCGAAAGAAGTAGAGGCCAAACTTTTCGAGGTTCACCGGAAGTATGTCGAGTATTTAGCCGCCAATAGCGGTTGGGATAAGACTTACGAATTTGCCAGCCGCATCGCCAAGGACCACACCAAGGATGCCGACCAGATCGCTCAGCCCCTGATCTCATTGACCGAAAAACTCCTCGAAGGAGGCAATAGCGAGGACAAGCTAAAAGAGGTTCAAAAGCGATTGGCATTGATCGAATTGAAGTTCCCGGGCACCGCTGCCAAAAGCGCCTCGGCCGACCAGCTCAAGAGTCATGCGGAGGCTCTTTTTCGTCAAGCCAAGGAACTGGCCGGCAAGGATGGCCAATCGCAAAAAGCAATCGATCTGTTGAATAGCGCCGACCAGATTTGGCCGGGGTTGCCCGGATTGCACGATGAGCGATTGAAGTTGAGCAATACTTACCCGGTCCTGAGAGTTGGCGTCCGCGATCTTCCGGTCAATTTCTTGCCCGGCTTGGCAGCCACCGACTCCGAGCGCTGGGCAAACGAGCTTCTTTTCGAAAGCCTCGTTAGCCCGACCTACGATAAAGACGGGGGACAGGACTATGTGCCTGTTCTCGCCGAGGCCCGGCCGCACCTCGTGCCAATGGGCCGTCAGTTTCAGCTCCTCCGTGAAATCCATTGGTCGGATGGGCGCAAAGACCTCCTCACGGGCGCCGATGTCGTCCATACCGCGGCTCTATTGAAGAACGAAAAATGGCCGGCCCACAATCCATCGTGGGGCGAGCTTGTGGAAGGAACGCGCCAGGGCAGGAACATCTTTCAGGTTACACTGACGCTCAGTCGCGGCCATCCCGACCCGCTGGCGGCGATGACGTTCAAGATCCTTCCCAAGGATCTGACCCCCGAAACCGCAGCACGCTTTAACACGGACCCCGTGGGCAGCGGGCCCTTCTTGCTCGAAAAAACATCCGGTGCGGCTGCCTCAAAAGAGGTCCTATTCCTGGCCAACAGATTCTACCGGGATCGCTATCGTGACGGCGGCAAGCCCAACGCTATCGTGAAACCACGCATCCGCGAATTGCATTTCGTGAAATCCGACGATCCAGCCAACGATCTGCTGACCGACAAGTTAGACATGATAATCAACCCGCCGGCGGAGACAATCCCCCCGCTTACCAAATCCCAGAAAGTCGTTGTTGATGGTCCGTTGCCCAATCGCCGCATCTACTTCTTGGCCCTTAACCATTCCAATCGGTTTCTAAAAAACCAGAGTTTTCGTCATGCCCTGGCGAATTTCATCAACCGCGACCAGCTCCTAAATGACTGTTTCCGCGCAAACTTGGGTGAAAAGGTCCATCGCGGGCTCAATGGGCCCTTTCCAATTGGGTCGTGGGCCTGCAACCCCGATGCTCCAAAGAAACTGGATGATCCAGACAATGCCGGACTCCTTCTCAAGCAAGCAAAGATGGATTTGAACATTGAGGGGGGCAAACTTACCCTGAAGTATCCCAATAACGATCCCCAGGCCAAGAAGGCGATGGAGAAACTTGTCGAACAAGTAGCCGGCCCAATGGGAATAACTTTTGAATTGCTGCCGAAGGATCCCCATGTCTTGCGCGAGGATGTCGAAAAGAAGCAAGACTACGAGTTGGCCTACTATTATTACGACTATCCCAGCGAATCCTACTCCCTGGGTTCGCTGCTCGATCAAAACAACTACTTCAACTTCCGTGATGAGGGCGCCTTCGAGCTTCAATCGCTTTTCAACCAGATTCAAAATCACCGCGATTTCAAGGAACTAAAAACCCTTACACAGGCCGTTCACGATCGTTTCATCAACCGCAGTATGCCGTTCATCCCACTTTGGCAACTTGACACCTTCATCGTCCACACGCGCAGTCTCAGCATTTCACCCAAGGACATCAAGGACCCTTTGCTGGTCTTCCCTGGCGTCGAGGATTGGGTCTTGGAGAGAAAATAGTTTGCGAAAAGAAGATCGAACCGATTGCAAAACGGCAGCCCGTCCGACCCAGTGAGGGCGTCGGCGCTTTGCCTTAAGGGCTTGCCATTTCAATGCCGAAGATTATTATTCAAGAATCGCGCCGACGGTGGGAGTAGCTCAATCGGTTAGAGCACCAGATTGTGGATCTGGCGGTTGCGGGTTCGATTCCCGTCTCTCACCCTGATGCAACCCGCTGACAGGAATTGTCAGCGGGTTGTTTCGTTTGACTGGGACTGAAGTTATAGCATCGCCGCGCCCCGGGGCATTTCCTATGCCGTGTGAGCTTGCCTTGTCAGGGATTGTCCAAGGTTTGATTGGCTTGTCAGGAGTTGGTGCAAACCCTGGTGCAAACGCGGAGGCTGTTGAATTGTAAGTGCCGGTCGCCTTTCTAGGTTCATAATTAGGTATTCCTCCGCCCCCCAGTGGCAGGTCTGGCAAAGCGTCAACGGCTCCATGAATGTCGAGTAGTTTCAGATCGGTGTAAACATTCATTGTCAGGTCGATCTTACTGTGTCGCATCGCCGCTTGTGGGGTACGTGGCATAACGCCCCCCTTGCTCAGAAGGGTGCCGAATGTGATTCGCAATGCGTGAACGTCTAGCGTTCGGCCGCGATCGTCCATTTTCGGAATGCCCGCTAGCTCCAAATCCCGATTGAGGATCTTTACCAACCCGTCCGGTACGTCAAAAACCGGCGCATGGTCGATTTGACGACCGGAAACCGATCAGGAAACCATCAGTGACCCAACAGAGTCTCGATCAGTGCTTCAACAAGGCTTTCAACTAAGCCCATGGCACACCTCATGGCAGTTTTATGGCATTCTGCATGGCAGTTTTCATGGCAAGGACCCTATCGATATGCCGCACACGTCCTATCCAGCCCCTATCGACCCCCTATCCTCATCCCTATCCGCAAGCCTATCGCTACACAAGGTTTGGGATCCATACCGGAGTCCCACAAAAAGCATGCTTCGTTTGACGCACCCTACGTAAGCGGGGGACCCATTGCGCGGGGGCGGGGGCGCGGTTCAGATTCTAAGCTTTTTGCCCATAAAGGCTTATGTTTACACGTTTTTCCTGAAAAAAGCGCGTTCGCCAAGGGAATCCCTTGCGGACAAAAACGATCGGGTATAATGGATTTTGCGAAAAGCGTGGCCCGAAAGCGTGGTCGCCGTGATGGTGGACTATGCTGGGCCAGTCCGGCGGGATGTTCCCGCTGGCTAACATATGGGCCAAGCGGTGCTTGTAACACCCTTGGCCCTGGGCACCGTACCTTGGAGTACAGTACCATGACCGAACGTACAGAGTCCGTTCCCGTCGAGCAAGTCGAGTCCGTTTCCCCCGTCGAGCAACCCGAACCCGTGCCCCCGCCGGAACTGGCCAAGCTACTGGCGCGGTTCCGTAGGCTGTGCGCCAGTGCCGCTGAGGTGGCCCTGGACGAAGGCCGGGTGGCACGGGAGTATCTGGCCTCATGGCAGGGCCAAGGCGACAACTACAAGCGTGCCGCTGGGGTGGCTACGCTGGTAGGAGAGTTACAGCTCCATAGCCCCGACGTGGTACGACCGCAACGGATTGACAGCCTGATCCGCCATGCGGCGACGTATGACGTGCTGAGTGAGGCCACGGGACGTAATGTGGTCAGTGGCCGTGGCAAGGGGGCCAAGCCCAGTATCCGGGTTATCATGGCTTTTGCCCCGTTGGTGGAGCGGGATGAGGCACGGCGGGATGAGCACTGGCAGCTTATGGCGGCCACGGCGGAGCGGGCCAAGGCCCTATGGGTCGAGATGCTGGACAGTGCGGCACCGGGCACGGTGGCGGAGAGCAGCGTCAACAAGCTGGTGGCCACGTACAAGGCGGAGCGGGCCACGGCACTGGCCAAGCTAGCTCAGGAGCAACCGGACAACCAGAATGCCCAGGCAGAGGCACGCAAGGCCCAAGCGGAGGCGGACAAGGCGGCCGCTAAGCTGGTGGAGCGGGATACGGAGCCTGCCAAACCCAGCAGCAAGCTGCCCAAGGGGGCTGGCATCGACGACGTGCCTGCGTTCATCTACGACCGCATAGCCGGGAGTGAGGAACCGGACGACCTAGTGGAGAGTATCCTTGAGGGGCTCAAGGGGCATCCGGCCTTGAGCAAGCGGGCTCACCGGGCGATTGATGCCGCGTTGGTGATTCTGTCCCGTGGCGTCGCCACTGCCACCCAGGAAACATCCGACAACGGCTTGGCTGCCGTGGCCTAGCCTAAACAAACCCCGTACAGGCAAGGCAGCCTGTACGGGGTTTTTTGAATTGCGCGCAATTCACAATTCATCGCAGGCACGATGCCCCGTACACCGTGCGCACCTAGTGCCAATTGCCCCGTGTGCCGAAACGGATGCGGGGCTTTTTCGTGAATTGCGCGCAATTCTATCCCGTCGCACTATCACGCGGCGTCTACAATTCGCACTTGGGCGCCGTTGTCCCGTGACCCGGAAGATGCGGGATTTTTTTTGCGAATTGCGCGCAATTCACACCAATGTCATGCACCATCCATCATGGCTCATTTCCCCATGTCGCAGTTCGCATGCGCTGCGCCACTGCACCCCTTCGAGGCCTGTTGCCCCGTGCCAATTTCACGTCGAAGTGGTGCATGCAGTTAATGGGCGAAACATTAAATGTCCGCTTGACACAAAGTACTTGTCACGGCAAAGTATAGTCCTCTGTCAGTTGATACCGCCTTCTTTTGGGATAAGTAATGAAGCGCCTTTTACTCGAAAAGCCGTTTATCGTTCTTCTCATTTACCTAGTTGCGGGTCTTGCCTTGGGTCTTGTTGATCCCAACGCCGGACGATGGATTCAGCAGTTTGGAGTTAAGCCAGGGCTGGCAACCGCTCTCAGCGTCAACGTCATCATGCCGTTGCTCGCTGTGCTTTTCGGCGTAGCCTTGCGTCAGGTGGGATTGGCGATACTAGGGGCCGTGGCCATGACCTGGGGTTTCATGTTTGGACTCATGCTTAGATACACTCCGGACAACGGCTGGAATGTCGGTGAACTGCTGCGATCGGTGCCGCCCTTATTGATCGTGGCCTGTTTGGGGTATGCTGTCCTTGGAGCCGTCACCGCGAAGGCCAGCCAGATCTTTCGGAAAAGCGAGTAAACGCCGTTGACCCAAACATGGCGCCACTCTTCTTCAGGAGTGTCTCGGCAAGCAACCCTCGGACAATTGCGAATTAGCCCAAGTGGCATAGTCACGCGTTACTATCGACCCCACGCATGCCCAGTGCATGGGGCTTTACGCTGCGCGCCTGTCTGGTGTCCCGCATTTCAGGTCTCGCAATAGTCACGCGTGACTATCCACTTTTTTCCCATTCCTACCGTTATTCCCTTGGACCCCATGCATAGTCACGCGTGACTGTCTTCACTTACCATTTTGATGAGCAACCTTTACTGCGGTCATTCGACGACAAGAGGCGTACATGGTGACCCGCAGATCTGGGCGCATTTAGAATAAGTCTCATTTCCTTAATTGAGACAGCAAAAAAGAGTCACCTGCTGGGGGCAGCAGGTGGTGGGGATAGGGCAGTTGATAGGGTTGAGACGTGATTTTGAAATGAAGAAAAAAGTCAGCCAGTGCGACTGACCGCTTTTAGGTCGGTATTCCTAAAGGCAATCAACGTGCCAAAGCTTAGGTCTTATTTGCCCCCTTGACTTAAACACCGATCAGGATGAAACTTCACCTCCAAAACACCACGTGCGGACATAGCCGCTGAATCGTGACTATGCAATTAAGGGCAAAGGCTTTGTAAGATTGCAAGAAATACTGCTACACATGGATTAAGATCGATCCGACCCGTCGCCCTCAAAACAAGGGCCACCTGCCAAGCGCACCAATTCCTCATTTCCGCCGCGCCATGATCCACCTGCCCATCCCGTTTGGTATAGACCGCCGATTGATTAACCTAGTTGAAGAACCATTTCGCACCATCGTCAGTGCAACGATTGAAAATCAAGCGCTTTGCGGCGAAGATGAGGGGTCAATTAATACCGGGATACGCTGAATCCCAGTTGTACGGAGATCGTCATGGTCGGGACCCGCTCTTCCGGGCCGCATCGGGAATCCGAGGTTTGGCCTGCCCTTCCACTGGACGAGTGGAAGGAGACCTATGCAACGCTGCATCGGTGGTCTCAAATCGTCGGAAAAATCCGGCTCGCCCAAACGCCATGGATCAACCACTCCTGGCACGTGACGCTCTACGTTAGCTCTCGCGGGTTGACGACTCCACCAATCCCATACGGCGCGAAGTCATTTCAGATCGCCTTCGACTTCATCGATCATCAATTGACCATCCGCACAAGCGACAGCGAGAATAAGTCGCTCGCGCTGCGCCCGCGCTCGGTAGCGGATTTCTACCGCGAGTTAAGGGAGGGGCTCAACGAACTCGGCATCGAGGTGGGCATCTACCCCCAGCCAAACGAGCTTGAGGACGCGACCCCATTCGACGAGGACGAAAAGCACGCCTCCTACGACGGCGAAGCTGCCGCCCGCTGGTGGCGGGTGGTTGTTCAAGCCGACCGGGTCTTCACGGCGTTCCGCGCCCGCTTCTTGGGGAAATGCAGCCCGGTGCACTTCTTTTGGGGGGCGTTCGACCTGGCCGTGACCCGATTCTCGGGCCGGCCTGCGCCGCGCCATTCCGGCGGGGTGCCGAATCTTCCCGATTGGGTCGTGCGTGAGGCCTATTCGCACGAGGTTTGCAGTGCCGGATTCTGGCCCGGAGGCGGTGCAGTCTCCTACCCGGCATTTTATTCTTACGCTTATCCCGAACCGGAGGGATACCGGGATGCGCCGGTGCAGCCTTCCGGAGCCTTCTACAATCCTGACCTTCGCGAATTTCTTCTGCCATATGACGAGGTACGGAAGGCCGATTCGCCCGACGAGTTGCTTCTCGAGTTCCTGGAGAGCACTTATGGTGCGGCGGCCGACCTCGGCGGGTGGGACCGCTCAGCGCTGGAGCGGGTTGGCGATCCTCGAAGCGCGTGACGCCGGTCGTTGAATGGAAGGGCGGTTATTGGATTCAAGGGGTTGTTTGTCTCTGTGGCACCCAAGGCGGCTGAGCTGGAGGATAAACAAATGCGGATTGAGTTGATCAACAAGTTCCCCAAGTTACCGATCGTGTTACTTGCATTATCGCTGGGTATCGCTGGATGTCGCCGAGACCGGGCCAGGCCCCAGCTGGATCCAGCTCTTGCTTCGGGCTCGTCGGAAATCTCCGATGATAACCCCACTCCCGAAGAAGTTGAAACGGCCATTAGAGAAAAGCCGTTCGACGCGAAGAAGGTCGCCAAGGAAAAACTGCACGCATCTAATAATGCCTACGAAATTGCTTGGGCCCAATTTAAGCCGTTCGATCTATCAAAGGGCGACGGGGAAAAGGTCTATCGCTGGTCGCGCCGCTGGATGGAAGCGCAACGCGACATGGCGACAAACAAAATCGAAAACTTAGCTGCTATTAAGGCCCACTTTGACAGAATGAGAAGGCTGGAGGAGGAAGTCCAAAACTACGCCAGAGGCACGATACCGTTCCAGCAGATGGAAGCCACGAGATTCTATCGCGCGGAGGCCGAGGCTTGGCTGGCTGAGGAGAAGTCTAAGTAAATCCTCGCCATACCAAGACAACGGTGGACTTGTCATGAACCCTTGTGGAACAAATGAGCAACGCTGTGAAAGATTGCCGCGCCGTTGTTTGCGAGCGCTTTTGCAATAAAAACCGTATTGCACGCCTCTGATCTGTTTGTCGTAAATTGCTTAGGCCTCTTCATGGTTATTTTTTATCATGATGGACCTCAGGTAAGCGTTCTGCCCGACAATCAGCTAAGCGTTTTGCGTTTGGAAAGGAGCGCTGGACGGGCTGGTGGCCATTGGATCTGCCGAGGCTAGTCAGGCCGTTGAAGCAGCCCGTACCAGGATTCCAGCAGAGCAAGCCCGGCAAGGCATGACGATAGAATGGATCGATGAGGCGCTGGAACAGCTTCGGGAGCGAGGAACAGAGTAGCTCGGGCGTCACCTACCCGCGGCGCAGACACGGTGTGGAGCATCTACTGAGCGTTGGGCGAATCGAGGAGGGTAACAGCATGCGTTTTCCTGTTCTGCTGCTGATCTTGGTCGGGCTTGCCTTCGGGGCAGCCCCTGTACGGGCGGTGGACCTGTCCAAGATCGACCGGGCCATTGCCAAGGAACCCGCCTACCGTAGCAAAACACCGCTTTACAGCCTGCTAGTCTTCGGTCCTAACGCAAAAACGCGGGTCTGGGTCGTTCTCGATGAGACCGACCTCTACGTGGACACCAATGGCGACGGCGACCTGACCGCAGCGACCAAGCACTTCCCCAAGGACGGCAAAGGCTTCAAACCATTTGAGATTACTGACGGGGACAGGAAAGAACGCTACAAGATCACGTCCATAGGCGTACACCGTACGGAGGACAAAAAGCGGGTATTCCTAATGGTGAGTGCGGAGGTTGTAGGCAAGTACAAGCAATACTGCGACTCCACCCCAGCGGGGCACCTACGCGACGCACCGGTCTCCCACTTCCACGGTCCCTTGCGGCTAGGCCTGCGCGAGAGCAACTGGGTTTGCAATCAGAAACTTATGGCTGGAGCTAAGCCGGGTGAACTTTATGCCTGGGTCGGCACCTTTGACAAGGCCAACGGCTGTTGGGTCGTGGTCAGCAACACAGTCATCGACCGGTCTGACTATCAGCGTAAGGACTTCCCCACCGACATCCATCCCGTTGCAGAAGTGGAGTTCGCGCCGAAGCAACCGGGCGGCAAGCCAATTCGGGAGCGATACGAACTAGCGGAGCGGTGCTGAGGGTGCCTGTTCCACGGCCCCGTGAGGGTCCCCGAGCAGGCCGACCTTAGCAAGGCGAACGTAAAGCTCTCGTTCGAGGCGTGGAAGGCGGTGAAAGTAAGTCCTTGGGCCGGAGAAGTGCCGGTCGCAGAGGAAGCGGCTTCCAAATGACTACTAGATGGCGGTGAAATGCGGTTTCTTGAATGGTGGACCACTCTGAGCGCATGGATTCGGTACCCTGTGGGGTTGCTGGTGATTGCCGGCTCGACCATCGGGTTCATGACTGTTCGTATTGGATTCGGAGAAGTATGGGGAATGGGGTGGGCGCTCGGAGCCATCCTGTTGTTGATTGGCCCGTCCCAGGCCAACAAGAAGGGTTATCACTTTTGAAAGGCAGCCTGGTGTAGTGCCTATCGGATCACCGTAGCGCCGGGCACGAGGCCGGCCTAATAAGTCGTTGCAGCAGCGACCGCGAGGGATTCCAGCAAACAGGGGTCGTTACTGTTTTTCAGCAAGCAATTATCCAACCGCAGGTGCGCCGGCGGTTGGGTGGGAGGCGAAGATTGTTCCGTGACGAAACCCATTCCGGTAAGTAGGGTCAGTCCCATCCGCTGTAGTGCCTCAACAACCAGGTTATACCTGTTGGGGAGCAGAATTTGGATCGTAGTTACATGAAAGGCAATACTTCAGGAGTGGCAGACCTGGGGCCAAGATTCCGGCCAGCCCTGCCATTGTCAATAGAAGAAAGGTAAAGAATGGAACGGTAACGCCCGCCTTCTCTTCCATGCCCCAAGCTATGAATGCTCCAACCGCTAGAAGAATGGACAAAGGGAATAGGACAAGCCCTGTTCGGTTCATCCACCGATACCGCAATGTCCTGGCCCGCAGAACCATGTCTTTTTGGTACCAACCGCATATTGGGCAAGGGACGGGATCACCGGCTTTCTCAAGGACTCGGGCTAAACTGGCTTGAGCACGGACGGATGCCGCTGCGTGCCCCGCTTGCCCAAAGAGAAAGTTGGTAGCGTGGCCCTTGGCTGTTCTTGAAAGTGAGTACGAATAGTCTTTGCCGCACAATTCACAATTGACAATCTTTCTCGTTGTTCCCATTTGGGTAGATTCGACGTCCTGAACAACTAAGTGGGCCAGCAAATGGAAGAACGCCATAGGAAAATCTCGAAGTGAAACAAGGTGTTTTGCATTAGCCGAGACAGCTTAACACCCGCCGCTACGTCTCGCAATCTTGCGCGGCAATATGTAGTTCTGGCCAAGTTTGTTCGCGCCGGACCCTTGGCATGGTATAGTCGTGGCATTGCGGCCAGCGGGCGAAGCAATCCGGGGTAAATTCACTTCGGCGGGTTTCGAGCTTCGATAGAAAAAGGACAAGCCCATGAAAGCAAGACCCCATTTCACCAGACGAGGCTTCAGCCTCTTCGAACTTCTCGTGATCATCGCCGTGATCGCTATCTTGATTGGCCTACTGGTGCCGGCCGTGCAGAAAGTGCGAGAGACCGCCAACCGCCTGAAATGCAGTAATAGCCTCAAACAGATCGCCTTGGCGATGCACATGATCAATGATACGCATAATCGCATCCCCGGCGCTTTCGGCGACTTCCCCAATGAAGGCTCAGTGGGCACTTACTTCTTCCACATCTTGCCGTACATCGAACAGGACAATTTGTATAAGAACGCCGCATTGCCTGGCGGCAACGGTTTCTCGGTGTGGCAAAACGAAACTTTCAGCAAGCCGATGCCCCTATATTGGTGCCCCTCCGATGGCAGCGCCGGCGATCACCACGTCTTCAACGACTGGCTGGCCACGTCGAACTATGCGTGCAATTTTCTTGCATTCGGAACCGCCGGAGCGAGGATTCCAAATTCGTTCCCAGACGGCACCTCCAACACCATCACCTTTTCCGAGCGCTTCCAAGTGTGCAAGGACACGCCGTGCGCCTGGGGCTATAGTGGAGGAACTGAGTGGGCGCCTGTCTTCGCATACTCCAGCCAAGCCAAGTTCCAGGTAGAGCCCGAGCCCGGCCAGTGCAATCCAGCTTTGGCCCAGTCGGGACATACGGGCGGTATCAACGTCGCCATGGCGGATGGAAGCGTACGCTTTGTGAACCAGGCCGTCAGCCCGCAGACGTGGTACTACGCCTGCACAC